>OHTN01000469.1_pt1 | contig 18957 bp, 20 predicted proteins | sample 1578971 | NCBI WGS metagenome assembly OHTN01 (sample SAMEA3879509, study PRJEB24766) | human gut metagenome | biome: human-associated habitat; feature: feces | place: USA | collected 1985/1987 | reverse complement strand
TTACCTCCAATACAACACTTTGCAGCAGAAAGGGCTGACCCATTTTGACGCATGGGCATCGACTTTTGGTGAAACTACTACCGCCATCGAACTTGCCCCGGAGGGCACTGGTTACCGTGCGCGCACTCGTTTTGCGAAGTTTTTCAACTTGCCCGAATTGATGGCGATGTTTAAGGAAGCGGCGGACATTAAAACTAGCGACCAGTTACACTTGCCCGTGCCCGAAGCCAAATTCGAGACGGTCGTGGTCAAGCCCTCGGAGATTCAGAAAGATATGGTGCAGGCGTTGAGCGAACGTGCAGCCGAAGTCCACAGCGGTTCTGTTGACCCCTCTGTGGATAATATGTTGAAAATCACGTCGGATGGCCGCAAAATTGGTCTTGACCAGCGGTTGATGAATTCCGCTCTGCCCGATGACCCCAACAGCAAGTTAAATGCCTGCATCAACAACGTCCTGCGCATCTGGAACGACACCAAAGAGCAGAAGCTGACCCAGCTGATTTTCTGCGATATGTCTACTCCCAAGGGGGACGGTTCGTTCAACGTCTATGATGATATTCGCACCAAGCTGCTCAACGCCGGTGTGCCCGAACAGGAGATCGAGTTCATCCACAACGCAGATACGGAGAACAAGAAAGCAGAACTTTTCTCCAAGGTACGCAGCGGACAGGTGCGTGTGCTGCTGGGCAGCACTGCCAAAATGGGAGCAGGGACCAACGTCCAGACGCTGCTCGTAGCGGTGCATCATCTGGATGTAGGCTGGCGTCCGTCTGATATGACCCAGCGCAACGGCAGAATCATCCGTCAAGGCAATCAAAACAAACAAGTGTACGTCTATAATTACGTCACTGAATCGACATTTGACGCCTACTTGTACCAGACCTTAGAGAATAAGCAGAAGTTCATTTCGCAGATCATGACGAGCAAGTCGCCTATGCGCTCCTGCGATGATATTGATGAGCAGGCTCTGTCTTACGCTGAAATCAAGGCTCTGTGTGCTGGTGACCCGCGCATCCGGGAAAAGATGGATTTGGACGTGCAGGTGGCAAAATTGAAAGTTCTGCGCGGAGACTTCCAGAATCAGAAATATCGTCTGGAAGATAAGCTGCTCAAAACATTCCCAGAAGAAATCCAGAAACAGAAAACCCGCATTGCTGCTTTGCAGCAGGATTCACAGATTGCAGCAGCACACCCGCAAGACAAAGAAAACTTCTGCGGTATGACCATCAAGGGCATGGTGTACGATGACAAAAAGGCTGCAGGCGAACGGCTGCTGCTGGCTCGGCAGGAGATGCCCAATGCTGATATGATGCTGCTGGGCACCTACCGTGGCTTTGAACTGAACATTCGATTCGACAGCTTCAAAAATGAGCATCAGGCCGTACTCCGGGCAGAGTTGAGTTACCCGGTGTCGCTGGGCGATGATGCGCGCGGCAACATCACTCGTCTGGACAATGCCATCGACAATTTCGCTGACCGTATTGCAGATGCCGAAAATGCTCTGCAAAACCTTGAACAGCAGAAGCAGGCCGCAGAGGTCGAAGTGGCAAAGCCCTTTGCACAGGAGGAAGAACTGGCCGAAAAGTCTGCCCGCCTTGCTGAATTGAACGCCTTGCTGAACATCGACCGTGACCGCAGTTCCTCGCAGGATGCTCCCGAAGAAACCGAGGAAACCGAAACACCTGCAACTCGTCCGTCTGTGCTGGCTGCACTGGGGGAAAAGCCCCATCAGCCGGAGCCTGTCAAACCGTTCCGCAGCTATTATGATAAGGATGGTGATGCCCGGTGAGCGACCGCCGCGACCAGCAACTCCATTTCCGGGTCAGCAAACCGGAGTTGGAGCGGATTCGGAACAAAATGGAATCCAGCGGCATTCTGAGCATCGGCTCCTATCTGCGAAAAATGGCGCTGGACGGATATTGTCTGCATTTGGATCTGCCGCAACTGCGCCGCATGGCGTATCTTTTGCAGATGTGCAGTAACAATCTGAACCAGTACGCCAAAGCTGCCAATGAAAATGGTCGGGTTTACGCCGCCGATCTGGAGGACCTGCAGCAGCGGCTGGATGAACTAATCAGCATCGGCAAGCAGATTCTTTCCCGGTTGGCAGAACTTTAAAACTTTCCCCGCAGTTGGAGGACTGCGGGGTACATAACAGTTGACATCCTTGCAACGCAATAGCTGATACCTTTATAATAGAGCCGAAAAGAAAGGTTGGTGTTCGATATGATGTTTACGCTGAAGAAAATTGCTCTTTTCCCGATTTCTCTCTTTGTGGCGTTTCTGGCTCTGATGGCAAAGTGGCTGCTGACTCTGTCCAGCTATGTGGTCGCGCCGCTGATGCTCTACATCTTCGGCTGCGGCATTTACACCGCCTACCGCCAGACTTGGGATCAGTTTTTCATTCTGCTGGTGGCGGAGTTTATCTGCTTCGTTCTCTTTTTCGGCGCAACTGCTATCACAGAGGGCATCGGACGGTTCAGCGAATGGCTTGCAGAACTGTAAGTATTTTTATCTTTGCCGCCTTCGGGCGGCTTTTTTGTTTGGGGCTGCGAACGCTACAAGTGGCTCAAGTATTGGCTGTCACACGGGGGTGATTCAGAATGGCTGCAATACGTTTGATTGCGCTGCACAAAAACAAAGGCAAGTCGGTTGCGGCCTGCCTGAAAAGCCGTACGGACTACGCGAAGAATCCTGACAAAACAAACAGGGGAGAGCTGGTCAGTAGCTACGAGTGCAGCCCATTGACCGCAGACGAAGAATTTATGCTGTCCAAACGGCAATACGAACTTGCCACAGGACGCAGACAGAAAAATGATGTGATTGCCTATCAGATTCGGCAGTCTTTTCGCCCCGGTGAGATCACCGCAGAGGAAGCCAACAAAGTAGGCTACGAACTGGCAATGCGATTCACCAAGGGCAAGTATGCGTTTATCGTTGCCACCCACACGGACAGGGAACACATCCACAACCACATTATTTATAACTCTACTGCGTTGGATGGAACACGAAAATTCCGGGATTTTTTCTTTTCAGCTTTGGCAGTGCAGCGGTTGAGTGACCTGATCTGCTTAGAGCATCAGCTCTCCGTCATTGAGATAAAGCCGTACCGGGAGCGGCAGAAGCGCACGCTCTACCCGCCCAAAGAGAGCAACCGTGACCGGCTATGCAGTGTAATTGACAGGATTCTGGCTGAAAAGCCCAAGGACTACGAGGATTTTTTGCAAAAGCTGGAGCAGCAAGGCTATGAGGTCAAACGCGGAAAGTACACCTCCGTCAAGGGCACACGGCAGAAACGATTCATCCGGTTCCGCACTTTGGGGGTAGGGTACAGCGAGGAAGAATTGAAAGCTGTCCTTGCAGGGGAAGTGGAGCATCGGCCTCGGCAAAAGTGTCCTGCACCGGAGCAGAAATTTCAGATGCTGGTGGACATTCAGGCAAAACTAGTCGAGGGAAAAGGCACGGGTTTTGCTCGCTGGGCAAAGCAGCACAACTTAAAAGAAATGTCCCGGACGCTGATCTTCTTACAGGAAAATAAAATCGGCAGCATAGAGGAAATGCAGGAGCGTGTGGACGCTGCCACCGCCCGCTATCATGAACTGGGCGATTCCATTAAAGCATCAGAGAAGCGGCTGACAGAAATTGCAGTGCTGAAAGCGCACATCATCAACTACGCCAAGACGCGTCCGGTCTATGACGCCTACCGCAAGACCGGATACAGCAAGCGCTTTCTGGAAACGCACCGCACGGAGATCACCCTGCACAAGGCAGCGAAAGCGGCGTTTGATGAAGCCAATTTGAAAACGCTCCCCAAGGTCAAAGAGTTGGATGCAGAATATTCCAAGCGGCTAACAGAAAAGAAAGCGCGCTACCCGGACTATCGCAAAGCGAAAGAAGAAATGCAGGAGCTTCTTCGAGCACAGAAAAATATTGAGCTTTTCTTCGATGAGGAAAAGAAGCCAGAGCAAACCGAACATTCCAGATAAACAATACGACCCTGAGAACTTTGCCGCTTATCCGGCAGGGTTCTCAGGGCCTTTTTTGATTATTGCTCAGTCTGTACTCGCAACAGCATTTCCGGTGCTTTCAATTTGTTTAGCGATCATGCTTTCCAGTTCCTGCGTGATCGTTGCACAGTTTGCAACACGGTAATTCCAGAAATAAGAAACACCTTCGCACTCTTCCACGGACAAATCGCTGTTGACCAAAAGCAAGCTTTCTGGTGTCACGTTCAGCTTTTCGCACAGAGAAGCATATTTTCCATAATCAATGCTTCGGCTGGAGGATTTGGCTTCTACCCAGAAAAATTTTCCATTGATGGAGAACACGACATCCAGCTCATGCGTGCTCCCTACGGATGCTGTTTCTGAAAGAACCACATTGGAGCAAACCGAAACTTCTGCGCCCTGCTCCTCCCGATAGCGGTTCAGAATCTGCTGAACCTGATGTTCTACAAAAAGCTCCAGCCACTTTCCACTCAAAAAATGCCGGACGGTTTCGTTTTGCGCAAGTTCATAGACGATATTCTGCGGATAAATCACAATGGCTGCAAAAAGCCCCATTTTGTCCCACGTCTGAGCAATCTCTGAAAGTGTGGCAAACGATTTTTTGGACGCACCCTTTGGGATACGGAACGAAAAAGAACCGTCGCTCTGCATATGTGTTCGGATAAACTGCAGGAAATCCACCACCACCGGATCGCAAAGAGCCTCGCCTGTTTTCCATGCCATCCGCTGAACAGCAATCGGTGGAAGTTTTTCCGGCACGACCTGCTGAACGATTTTATACCCACAGCGTTCCAGATGCTCCAATGCGGTCAAAGGCTTCTGGATTTTTGCTTTGACTTCGGGCTTTTCTGCGCCGGATGTATTCTCGGGCAGATAGTTGAACTTCCATCCGTATTCCCAAGCAGGTGAACGGGTCAGTACTCCGACCGCATGAAATCCGCTGTCATGATCTTCCATCGGAAAAGTGAACTTGTTCTTATGAACATTGGTTCGGAGCGTTTTGTTTTTTAGTGCTTTCTGATAAGCGTCAAGAAAAAATTCCTTTCCCTTATACGCCAGCTCACTGGAATTATTTGCAGAAAGACCAGCATTTTTTGCCAAAGAGAGGAGCAGACAGGTCGCTTTGGGCAGCTCAAGGATCTGTTCCATCTGCGCACCGTCCGGAATATTTGCATTATCGGACTGCGACGATTCGTCTGCCGGAATCTCCTTTGCTGGTGCAGAAACCTCGGGTGTCTTTTTTGAAGCAGTCTCAGACTTTCCAGATTTGGGCAAGGGCTTTGGCTCCGTGTAAACTTCCGCAATGAATGATTCATAGGAATCGATGCACGGAAGTTTTCCTGCCGTTGCAAGTCCTACATAGATTGCAACTGCTCGCGAGGAATCGCCATAATACTTTTTAGAATCCGCCGCGGCAGCAATATCAGAAAAGGCATTATATCTGCTCAGCTGCGCAGCCTTTTCCGGAAACTGCTTCAACGCACGGCAGTAGAGCCACTCAAAAAATGAATCCGGGTGCGGCTCTATCGGATACTCACTTCCTTCCAGAGAGTAGCGCAGCAACTTTCCATTGGTTCGCAGTCGAGTGTCCTTATGGACTTTGGATGGCGCACAGGTCAGAAGGTCAGCGAATGGCCCACCATGCTCAAATACCTTGGCAGCTTCAAAAACCGTGCTGATGGGCACATCCTGCGCAACAGAATCCAAACGCAGCAGAAGCCGCAGAGAAGAAACAGCCTCACCCTCCGGCTGAACGGATGCAGAGCTGACTTCCAGAATTGAAACATCCGGGTCTGTTGTATGGACGGCATCATGGACGGCACGGATATTCTGCCGCTTGCTACCTTTTATCCACGTGAATGTCACCGGCTGTTCTTTGCAATAGGGGTAGCCGGATATGGGAAAACAAATGGTTCGTGTAGCCATGAACACCTCCAACTTTTTAGGGCAAACAGATTTATGTAAATCAAGTATAGCACAATCCCGGATGTGCTGCATAGCACTATTTTCTGCTTCCCGGAATCCATCTGTGCAAAAAGTGCCGATACCACAGGCATCGGCACTCAGATCAAAAAAGCGTTTTGCAAAAATGCGCAGCCTGCATCCACCGGATGCAGAACACAAGGGGTTTGGGCACAGCCCAACAAGCATTTTGAATTTGGATTTTGAAAAATCCGATTCAAAAATCGCAAGTTGGTACCAAGTTGCACTGCTTGCCACAACAATGCGTCCTTTTTGTCCGCAATTTGTAATTTTCAGATTGGAGAAAAACGCCATGGCAAAGACGAAGGCTGAAGAAAAAGCCCTCAACCTTGATCAGATTTTGTTTAACTGCCGGGTTTATCTGCGCGCTGCGCGCAACTCCGGCTCGTTCTTTGAAAAGCGTGATATCCCCCGCAGTACAGCCCCGAAGTTCTCAAAAAGGTCATGGAACAGGTAGAGAACTTTGAGGAGAACAATTAAGCATTTTCTCGTTTTAATGTGGGATTAGATTGCTGTAGACCTTAATACAAAAAGATAGATAATGAAAATCTGGTGTCTGCTGGTACCAAAAAGCAGTTTGGCATCCTGAAAGACCTGATGAACCGCTCCGACGTGGATATCATCGTCAATGCCTGTGATGCAGGGTAGTGCGGTTAGGTGACTTAAGAGAAAAAAGAGACCTCATCTCGTAAAAAAAGCTAACGCGGTCGTCCGTTTCTGTATTGAAATACAGTGGACGGCCGCGTTAGCTTTTGGTGACCAAATAATGCCATGCCCCACACAGCAGGCAGATCAGCTGTTATCTTGGATTATTTGATGTTGCTATCAAGTTCTTGTGGTTCAAAACGCAATCTAAAACTCAATGGATTTTGCTATTTCTAACACTTGGCTTTCCGACACGGAATTCGATTCAAGTTCAACGGCAACAAAGCATTCTTTCTCGTTGTTATAAGAGAGGATGCCCCAGTTGTTCACAGGCTCAGCGTTTGCACCATCCTGATAAACTACTGTTGTAAGTGCAGTCGTTCCATATTTGTTTGTTTTAACCACATCATACCTGCTGTCTGTATCAAATCTGTAGACCGACCCAAGCCGAAGTGCAGAATATACGACCTGCACGGAATCTTTATCTCCCTCGTATGGTTCATAATTGCTGTAACCAATTGCACCGATAAGTGTGTGATCACTATCATAAATGTCATACACGGTGTACAGCGGATTCAATCCAGCAAGCATGAGCGGCTCATGTTCGGTGTCTGACTTTTTTGTTTTCTCCTGAAATTCCCATCCTTGTGGGAGTGTAATCGAAATCATACCGCTGGATTGTCCAGATTCTTGTGCGGCGAATTCAATTTCATGGCTTGGAATTTTTTTATCTTTCAAAAAAAGGAAAACTCCAAAAAGTATTACAACGCCAGTGAGCATCATCCAAAACGCTTTTTTATTTTTCATATTCTTACCTTAGAAAAACTTTTTGCTATTTCTTTATAAAAAAGAAACTAGCAATCAATTGATTTTGACAATGCCAACGGACGGATTATTGTAGGATGAATTATCATAGTAATAATGAAGAATCTCTGTATATGTATACGACTTTGTACTTGCAAGATAATTCGAGCCATTCTGACGCAGTCGCCCAGAATTTTTACCAGCCGTATCAGAACTTCCTGCAAAGTAAGACGTAAAAAACAGTTGTCCGCCAGAACTCACAAGTTTTTTTCCATCGACAGCATTGATTGCATTTGTAATTGCCGGTTTAGTTTGATAACTGCTTTTATATGCAACATCGCCATACTTTATATCGCAACCTTCAGCAGAACGATACCCAGCGGCATGTGCCCACCAACCACACATCTTGATGGCCATAACATTAGCCTTGATTGCCTCATCGTAGTATCCCATATTTCCAATTTCATTGTAGGTAACATTTTTCAGATAAGTTGAAAATGCAACATTTTTGACCGTTCCATTCTCATCTTTTACCTTAATGTAACTTGGTTGACTTTGATAAGAGACAAATCCATAGCTTTGCCTCGATACCGTAATACCGGCCGGAACACTTCCGAGGTCACGTGGACATTTACAAATACCTCCGATTTTCCAACCACTCGCTTCTCGAATCATCAGTACAAGACTAAAGTTTGTACCATTCCCGAAGTATTCGCCCGTTTCGGTTTCCATATCTGTAATCGTCTTATAGCAGGCATAATTTGTTCCAGAATCATAGTACTGGTTAAATTCATAATACTTCGGAGCATAGACATTGTTTACTTTTTCAGCATAAAGAAGTTCGGCCTTGTTAATATCTAAAAGCCCTAATCTTTTAGCTTGGTTAAACGCATTCTGCGCAAATTGGCGATAGTATCCATACACTGAACTTGCGAAATAATTTACCCAAGATTCATGGTCTGTTGGAGAGAACGATTCGAAAAAATTTTTCAGAACATCTTTAGGATTCTCGGAAGCTGTTGCAGCAAAGGCAGTATTTCCAAAATTTAGTGCTACACTTGCCGTCATAATACTTGCTGCACTCAACTTCATAAAATCCCGGCGGCCAATCTCGTTATTCATAAAGTGTCCTCCATTACTTTTTTGCGTCTGCACATCCGTATCGAATTCGATAACATTCGCCGTCTCTTTCTCTTAATATTTTTCTTCACGGAAATAATTTGCTACTGCACTGGAACCACCCTTTCTATTTTATAAAATTAGAAAGCATTACTTTCAGATGTCCATGCATCTAAAATTTTCGATGATATTTCAGCATATTCTTCGCTTGTGGATGCAGACTTCAAATACTCATGAAGTGCCTTCTTTTCTTCATCTGACCCAACATAGGGAAGTTCTGCTCCAATTCCAGTTATGACAAGCGCTTCAAAATCCGTATCAGCCATCAACTTATTATGCTTCAGTATACAAAGCGTATCTTCTGGAAATTCAACAAGCCGCTTAGACAATACCGAAAAACAATCTTCGGTATATCCGCCATCTGAAATTTTAAGTTCTTCTAATATTTGACTCGTTTCCATATCCTCAAGTTCTGATAAAAAATCTTGTGGATTTGATACCGATATGGAAACAGAGGATTCGGTGGAGGATGACGGTAGCGAATTTGTTGCGCAGGCAGATAAACTGGCCAGCATGATTGCGAGGATTAGAATTTGAAACCTTTTCATCTCGCTCCTCCAGCATCATATCTTAGGTATCTCTCTCGATAATTTCAAGCACTCCCGTTTTTTGACTTTGATTATTGAGAACGTTCTGAATCACTAATTGATCACCATTGGTGACGCGAACGCATCCATATGTAGGTCTTAGTGGATACCTCGGCAAGCCTTTGCTCGATGTAGGAGCCGGATCGCCACCATGAATCCAAATTCCCGATCTGTTCGAATCAAAAACCACACCGCTTTTTGGAGTTGTTGCGACATATTTATATGGTCCATAAGAAGTCGTGTTTGAATGTGGCCCGGCAAGCCATGCATCATAAGTACCTGTCGGCGTGTTTCCTTTATACTGGGACATTGAACCGTTCCCTGCTGCTAAGCCTAAACAAGCACAGGATAACACTCTTGAACCTGAAGATGAATAAATTTCTAATGTCCCTTTATAGTTCCGATTTGTTGGTAAAACAACACTGATTTTCCATGTGCTCGATCGGGGCTGTATACCGATACTCTTATTGGTGGAACTTGGATGTGAAGATAATATAATCTGTTTTTGGGATTCAACATAAAGCATTAAGCTCTTAGACATTGATTGTGACAAAGTTTTTACTTCCAGATTCGAGCTTGTTTCACCGAGGTCACTTAAAATCACCCATAAGTCATTGATATTCTCATAGGAGTATCCATAGAACAGAAGCCCGGTGATTTGGTTTATGTCGCTCTTTCTGAATCCAGACATCTGTGAAAGGAAGTTCTTTGGAGATTTTTTGAAATCGCTAGTGATTTCAAATGCTAGCTGTTCAGCATAGGCACCATCAGCAGAATCCAATCGTCTAATAATGGAACCGTCTAGTGCAAAAGCCGATGAAACATTTTGACCTACAACTACAGTAGTCGCTGCGGCTGCCATGCATTTCATAAAAGTGCGTCTATTGAGGTCTTTCATTTTTTGTCTCCTTCAAATTATCTTCCATGACTAGAAAAACCATTATCTGTGATTTTCATATCTGCATTGGTAGCACCTACTTTTATTTGAAATCGTTTAATTAATGAGTGGCTATGTCAACTTTTATTGTACAACACCATAGAAGCGTTTTGAAAAAACGCGCAGCCTGCATCGGAACGGTGCAGAATGAAGGGGATTGGGCACAGCCCAACAAGCATTTTGCGAAGCAAAAATGGCATTTGTATAGACAAAAGCCCTGCTTGCAACCGATTGTTTGGCGAGGAAAAGCGTATATGGTTTTGGCGGTTTAATCAAACAATGATAACGTGAACAGCACGTTCGTAATCAACTTTGCGAACGTATATTGTGTAGATTGTTTGACAATTGACCTTTTGAAATGTGGTTCCAGTTCTTTCACGGGTTCCCATCGAAAACAAAGACGGCGATGATAAATCGCGTACTTTTGTTCGATATCCGATTCCTTCTTTTTCTAAAAGAGATGTGCATTTTTGGTATTGAGATTGATTTGAGCAAACCACCAACTCTTTTTGATTAAAAAACGGTAGCATAAAAAACTCCTTGCTCAAAAACGGTTATCGGATATTATTTGAAATTTCAACATACCAAGTCTTTCCGGTCTTTGCAGCAATATTGACAACATAGTAGCAGCCAACGCGATTTGTTGCATCTACCAGAACACCAGCCCAAGAGGAATCAGGGTATTTTGTCCAGTCTTTCTGAGATGCAGGAATGTCAAAATCCTTGGTCTGCTCTCGATATCCGTTACTCGTCCATCCAGTTTGACCAATTCTTAGAGTTTGGCTCGTAATTTTTGTTGCTGAGTTAATAAGCAATCCTTTCTTACACTGTATACGTAGCAAGCAATATTGTCTACGTTTCTGTAATAAGATGGAGAAAATTCGTAACGAAATCGGAGTCACCAACAAAGAAAAATGGCATAGTGCTTTTTGTTGTTGAAACAGGAAAGCAACCATGCCATCTCAGGATTAAACTTATTTTCGTTTTTCTTGCAGATGCTTCTCAGGTACACAGGGACGTTTCGGCTGATACATCCAGCCCGCACAAACCGGAGGCCACTCCTGCATATCCCTCTTCACCAGAGCTTCAATTTTCTTTTTGGCGAACTGTTTGATTTGAATTTTCATTTGTATGCCCTCCTTTCAATTTTGACAGCGTGAAATGGATAGTGTTATTGCATCAGCAGTTAATGCTGCGACCAACCCTTGTAGTATGGAGGGTGCGATTTGAACTCTCGCCAACAGAATTGCGAAAATATTTAGAAGCAATAATAACCAACGAACAGATGTCTTTGCAGCCTTGAACTCATCTGTTGACCAGTGAATGCTTTCATTGTTAACTGGTGCAATACACAAAATTGTAGCATCTGAAACTATAGTTAAGAAAAGCAACGCCAAGCCTGTACGGAAAACGTAGGAGATTGAAGCAAGAAGAACTACTTCTAATAAAATGGAACAGAACAGGCATTTACTATAAGTAGCAGCATGATAACCGTTTGTGTATTTCCGAATTAAGAGGAAGAACACAGAAAATGAAATCGTTAAGGTCCAGCCAAAGCAAAAACCGCCAATCAGACACTGCACAAGCCAAGTGAATAAGGTTGTCACTCTTTTTTCGATGCTATATGCAAACCATTCAGAATAAGATTCATCAAGCAATCCCATCGACACGCACTTTTGCGTTAATTGCATTGCAAAATCTTTCATTGCGACAATCCTCATTAAAAGAACTTTCTTGAAAGAAAGAATACACAAGTTGAGCTACAATTTCCACAATAATGTAACGAAATGGACTTTTTTTGTCACGAAATCGGAGTGAGCGGTATATCAGCGGTGAACTGGAACCACCCATTTTCATAGAACATCGTATACTCTCCACTGTATTTTTCAAGAATCAGTCGGATGTTCGCAAGTCCAAAACCATGCAGCTGTGGTTCTGGTTTTGTAGTTGGAATGGAACTGTTTATAATTGTAACAGGTTCTGATGTGTTTCGGACAGAGATAAAAAAGTCTTGTTGCGCAACTGCCATGACATGAATCGCTTTATCGTCCTTATCATACTGCTGACACGCTTCAATGGCATTATCCAAGAGGTTTGATAGAAGCACTACTATATCAGAGGCATCAAATGGAAGATTTGATAGATCGTTCACTTCAAAATCAATACTGATCTTCTTTTGAGTTGCTTCGGCAGCTTTTGTGTTGAAAAGTGCATCCAAGATAGGATGGTGTGTGTTGACAAGGAATAGTCGATCTGTTTGCTGTTCGGTGATTTTTTCAAGATATTCTTCAGCGGCAGAATACTCTTGATTCTTCATCAATTGATTTAGGATATTCAGGTGCGCCCGAAAATCGTGAACTTTTTTCCTTTGGGCAGAATAAAGTTCGCTTGCCGAAGTCATGTTTTTCGATTGCAGCTGAATCTGCTGGTTAAGCATCAATAATTGTTCTCTTTCCGATGCGGCATACTCCATTCGCTCCAATAAAAAGAGGACTGCGACGTTTGAAATAAAAATGAGAATACAACAGCCAGCAGAAACAAACTCTTCTATATTATGACCGCTTGTAACGTAAAGCAGAATCACAAGCATTACAAACGATGCGCATGGAAATAGAAAGTACAGTATCAGCTGCGAATGTTGAGCAGCGCTTCTGGGTCTGTTGCCCATACGCTGAAGCATCATTTTGCGAAATAGCGCAATAATAAATAATTCGGCTGAATAATAAGAGATTCCATAGATTAGAGATAGCGTCTTGTCAGCTTGAAACGTCTGAGCATCCATCCCACAAACTGCAGTTGCAAGCATTCCAGCAGCAAAAGACAAACTGTATGTTAAAAGATATTCTATAATGATAAGAAACAGCAAAAACTTTCCTGTAATGTTTTTATATAGGGCTCTGGCAGCAATAAAGCAGGATAGCAAAATCAAAAGAATCTTGATAATTTGATTTCGGTTTAAGAAAGCAGCATTGAATTCAATGGACGCATACATTAAAATGGTTTGAACTATTACGCCGACAAGAAATCTATGATCCCTCCAACGGTGCGAAGCAAAAGCGTCTAAAAACAGACATACGCAGACTGAATCTATGATTGTGTAAACCAAACTGATTAAAGCATCCATCTACTTTTACCTCGCCAATGTAAATATTTCTGTTTTAGCTCACTATAATTCTTTTCGCTTGGAGCCAGACAAAGACCACCGCGCAATTGGACTTTATTGTATTGAAAGATTTCGACATAGTGCATATTGACAAGATAGCTTTTTTGAATACGAAGGAAACCGAGTGGCTCGATTTTTTCGGATAGTTCCGTTACGTTGCCGTAAAATTGGTATGCTGGGCGTTTTTCGTCCAACAAGTGCATAACAATGATTCTTCGATGAGATTCTAAATACAGAATGTCATTTACAGGTACATCAATAATTTCAGAGTTTATCGAAATTGTAACAAGCTGTTTCCGTTGAAGCACTTCTTGGACGGCTGAATCAAAGTAGGAATCAAGTTTAGCAGAGAAATCTGCTTTTAGTAAGTATCGAAAGGCTTGAACCTCAAATCCCTCTGGAGCATACTGAATGAAATTCGTAATGAAGATAATCACAATGTTTTCATTTTCTGCTCGTAACTTTCTGGCAAGCTCAATTCCATTTGTTTCGCCCATATCAATATCCAGAAGCGCAATATCATACGGAAGTGATAAGTCTATTTGACTTGGTTGAGAAAAACCATAAAATCTTAATGCTACATGCGTTTCCTCGCTTTTCTTTTTGAGTTCTTCAATAATAGAATCAACGATCTGCTGGTCATCATCACAAACCAAGACATTCATTTTGAAATCCCTCCATTGCACATGGGAATGCTTTTTATCACACAACATACAGCCCTGCTCCTCACAAGTCAATCGAATTTCAACATAATCGAATATTATATGTAGTATAGTACGATTATGTTGAAATTTCAAATAGTACACTTTATATAAGATGGGAGTGTACGGGAATGGAGCATTATTTAGGAGAAAAGTTAAAAAACTGAGGGAAAGTCGTGGCTGGACGCAGGCAGATTTGGCTAAACGGTTAAATAAGGCTGTATCCACGGTCAGTGGATATGAAAGTGATGCACATGCCATTCCGCTGGATGTTCTTGCAAGTGTTTCGTCCTTATTCAGTGTTTCAACAGATGAACTCCTCGGACTGGATGCGCCAGAACTGTTGTCTCTTTCAGGACTGACGGAAGATCAAAAGAAAACGTTGGTAAAGCTACGGGATGAATTCTTAGCACCAAGTCAACAGGGAAATGACCTTTCTCCACAACAAATGGAGATTTTGCATGATGTTATAAAAGCCTTTGGCTGATAGCTGGCTTACGATATGGCGCGAGTACGCGGCAATCATCCGTTCTGATATGTCCCCCGATGCTGGAAGTCCAGTGTTGGGGGACATATCGTTATATATGAATCCGACTTCGTTACAAATTTTCTCCATTTTGCTACAAAATTGTGGACTTTGATTGACTCTTGTGCTTTGATATAATCAATAGTTGTAATAAAATTTGAACTGGAGGTGGTTCCGGTGCAGAAGCAGTGACCATAAGACATACATTGTATAAAAACTCTATACAGGAGGAAGAACAATGAAATCTATGAAAAAGATGTTTGCACTCTTTGCAGTGTTTTCGATGATGGTCACCTGTCTTTCCCTCTCTTCCTTTGCACTGGAGCCTGACACCGTTCCGTCGGACACCACCCCCGATGCGGACGCTGCTATGAGCGAAACCGATATCGCAGCGGATGCGATTGAAGAAGATACGCTCGTTATGCCTGAATACGATGCAGTGCTGGATGATGTTATCTCTGAAATTGCTCCAGAGGCAGAGATCGTAGATTCGGTTGAATCTGATAATATTTATCCGGCTTGTAAGCACGACTACATTCGTTCTCCCGTTGGAAGCCGTTACCAAGTATATGACTCCGAAAAGAAACAGTATGGTTATGCGCAAGATTATATCTATCGTTGCTCTAAATGTGGCGAATATTACTACCATACTGAATATTCTGAATGGCATTATTAAAATCATCTTAGAAGATAGTCATAGTTTTTTCTGACGATACAACTTGATTATATTCTTCTGCCTGCTCACAGGCACTTGTGAGCAGGCGTTTTTTATTAAAGTAGATTTATGCTTGATTATTCTGCAGCGAGGGTGCGTTATGAAAGTCAAAGAAAACCCATCTCTTATTTTGGCGTTCCATGGGATGCTTGGGCGGAAAAAGCAAACCAGCCTGTTGCTGACCCTGCTGACGATGGTTTTTTCGTTTCTGACAGCAGCAACGATTTATTCCAACAGTTCCGCCCAGGCGTTGCAGGATACCCGATGCGAACTGTACGGCGAGTGGCAATATCTGAGATTATCGGATACGGACACGGATGCTGCACAGGTGCGGGAGAATCTGCCTGCGTCCGCAAAAGCCAGCACAACGATTCAGAATGGAATCGTTCTCGGCGCAGACGATGGCGTGGCGGGCGGGATCGGAACGGTAGACGATACCTTTGCACAGCTGGGGCGTATCGTGCCGATCAGCGGTGATTTCCCCACCCAGCCCGATGAGATTGCCATGACGACGACGCTGCTGGATGCGCTGGGCTGCTCCTATGACGTAGGGCAGACGGTCACGCTGAAGGTGGCTGCCAATGATTACGACCCGCTGGCAGGCTCCGGCGCAGTGATGGAAAAAGCCTATACCCTGTGCGGTGTTCTTCCTGCCTATGATGTTTATTGGAATCTGAACGGCAATCTCACCGTCAGCGGCATTGTAGCAGAGCCGCTTGCCTTGGACGGGCAAAAGTTCCAGACGTTTTATTATCTGAATGCAACCGCACCCGTGACCGCTTCGACCGACCCTGCTTTAGTGGCAAACGAGTATGCCTACCCGCAGGAGGATACCGTTTCGTCCTCCCTGCGCTTTTTGCTGGTCGCAGCGATTCTGGTCAGCTTTTTTGCAGTGGCGCAGTATTTCCTGATCGTTCTGCACAAGCGTGTACATACCATCAACACCTTCCTGACGCTGGGGGCTAAAAATCGGGATCTCCGGCTTATGTGCCTGTGGGAAGCGCTTTTTGCCGGGCTTGCAGCAGTTGCTGCAGGGTTTGCACTGGGCTGCGGTGCTGTGGCCGTCGGTCTGGGGCTGCAGAAGCACCTTTCGTTCTTGGCGGTCCCCGCTGCATCTCTTGTGCCGTTGGCGGTGCTGTTTCTGCTCTCCGTACTGCTGGGTGCACTTTTGCCTGCGGTGCTGGTTCGCCCGCAGACCGCAAAACCCAAAGAGAAGCCTGCAAAAAAATTCCGCTTGGCACAGCTGCCGCTTGCACCGCAGATCGGTGTCGGCTGCGCGGTATTGCTGATCGCCGTCAGTTGTTTGTATGTCGGCTGGCGTGTCATGCTGCCATATGATCTGGATGCACCGTATGCCTGTCTGTCCATCAAGATGAACGGAACCTCTGGGATGCCGTTTTCTCTGAAAGAGGATCTCGCTGCATTGCCCGGTGTGGAAGAGGTTTCCGCTGCAATTGATCTGACCGATACCTATACCGTGACGTCAGACAAGATCCAGTCCAGCAAGATGCTTGCCGATATCTGGGTCAAGGACAACGGTTTCTATACGGACATTCCGAGCTTGCTGCAAAATGCAGAAAGAGGAACGCTGAACACGACTGTCTGCGCCTTGCCGGAGGACGAACTGCGCCGCATTGCCGCAGATGCCGGCGTTTCGGACGAGAAAATAGAGACACTGCTGTCCGGGGATTCTGTTTTGACCCTGTGGGGAGATTGCTATTATGACCCCGCTGCGGATGAATATTATCAGGGCTTCCAACCGGATGGCAGTACGTTGGTTGAACCGGTTTTTGCGGCCGGAGACAAGTTGAGTATCCAATATCGGCGTTATACCGGGCAGGATGAAGCCGGGAATGAGGTCTACCGGACGTACACCGCCCAGCTGCCCATTGCCGGTGTCGTAAAGTCTGCAAGAAATTACACACTGCTGACAACAGACCGGCTCCTTTTCAGCGGCACAATTTTTGTCAGTACGGCTCTTTACCATAAAATGTTTGAGAGCGCAGGAAGTTTCTTTATGGAAAAGGAAGGATACAGCAGCCTGAACGTGAAACTGTCCGCTGGCAGCAATTTCTCTTTGCGGCGGTCTATTTCCTCCATTGCGACGCGCAGGAATGGTATCCTGAGTGCAGATAACTACGACCTGATCAGCCAGAGCTACACCGAGGGCACACAGAGCGCTTTCCTTGTCGGTATCCTTGCGGTATTCGGGGTCCTTCTGGGGTGTGCGCTGCTGGTGGTTTTGAATCTTTCGGCTTATGAAGTCCAGCAGCAGCGGCTGTCGCTTCTCCTGACGCTGGGCGTTTCCCCGAAAAAACTGGTGCTGTCCTATGCAAAGCTGCTGCTCCCGGTCATCGTTGGGACAACGCTGCTTGTGAACATCGTTGTCTATGCGGTAGTTTCGCGTATCGTTCCGATCCAGAGCATTCTCGACCTGATCCGTATTCATACAAGCGGACGGGTATATGCGTTCCATAAACCCGTGGGAAGTCAGATCATGGTCAGCGTTCTGCTGATGGTGTTCTGGCTGTCCGCAGCGTTGCTGCCGATCTTCTCTTTTATTCGTAAAAAAGCATCCAAGGGGGACATCTTATGAAAGATAAAATTCTGGAAGCTGTACAGATCTCCAAAACCTACGGGGAAGGGGAAAGCGCGGTTCACGCCCTCAGAAATAGCGACCTGACCCTTGAAAACGGTACATTTGCGTCCATCATCGGTTCCAGCGGCAGCGGAAAATCCACGCTCCTGAAAATTCTGGGAGGACTTTTGCCGCCCACCACCGGAAAAGTTCTGCTGGATGGGCAGGACATTTATGCGATGAATGCGGAGCAGCTGGCACAGGTGCGGCGGCAAAAGATCGGCTTTATTTTTCAGGACTTCCGGCTGTTCCCGGAGTACACGGTGCAGGATAATATTCTGATCCCGTTTTATCTCGACCATAGAGCGCCGGATGAACAGATGCTCCATAAGCTGACCGGAATCTTGGGTATTGGGGGCAAGCTGCACTCCCGCCCCGCGCAGCTCTCCGGTGGACAGCAGCAGCGGGTGGCGATCGCCCGTGCACTGATTGCAAAACCGCGCATCGTTTTTGCAGACGAGCCTACCGGAAATCTGGATACGCGGACGGGCGAGGATACAATGCGGCTGCTGATGGAATGCGCTGCGGAGTTCGGGCAAACGCTTATCGTTGTTACGCATAACCCGGAAATTGCGCAGAAGGCGCAGCAGGTCATTCGGATCGAGGATGGGCAGATCCTGAGCAGCATCTGATCGATTTGATTGGTATGACGCAGGGCACAGTAAAATATGTGTTCCTTCTAAAAGAAGTTCATGCTCGTATAAATAACAGCCCTCTATTTGCAACGACTGCAAGTAGAGGGCTGTTTTGTCTGCTTTGGATATTTTAATTAAAGGTTAGTCTTCCATTCTACCGTGGTCACAACCAAGTGAGAGATAGTGCTCAATCTCACCAATCAGCACAAGCTGGGCGTACTCCAAAGGATTATTATACAGCAGCGCGTCCAGTTTTGCCCGCTGTGTGGGGCATGGCAGTACTTGCTCATCAAAGATCAACGCGGTCGTCCACTGTATTTCAATACAGAAGCAGACGACCGCATTGACTTTTTTACGAGGTGAGGTCTCTTTTTTCTCTCTTAAGTCACCTAACCGCACTACCCTGCGTCCGTAGCGCAAATCACATTGTCCACATC
>OHTN01000465.1_pt1 | contig 19114 bp, 28 predicted proteins | sample 1578971 | NCBI WGS metagenome assembly OHTN01 (sample SAMEA3879509, study PRJEB24766) | human gut metagenome | biome: human-associated habitat; feature: feces | place: USA | collected 1985/1987 | reverse complement strand
CGGGCGGTGACCTTTCCCTCTATGGTCTGGCAAACGCTGTCACACGGCACGCGCAGGACGTGCAGAGCTACGACCGCAGCACTGAGCTGGAAGCCACCGGCTACAAGATCATCACCATGCAGCCCTCGTTGCTGAAGCGCTGGAATGAGGAGGTGAGCATCGTATGAGTGGCAGACACATGAATGCCCGGCCCAAAAGGCTGACCCGCAAGCAGAAAGAAGCCCTTTCTGCACATGGCTGGGATTCCCGGCAGTACCTTTTCATTCAGGACAGCCCGGATGCCGGCGGCTGGGTTCTGATGAACAAGACCACCGGCCATTATGAAGTATTCAAAAATTGAAAGGAGAGTGCGATATGGCACAGGATACCGCATTGCAGGTCATTGAACTTCAGCAGTTGCCTATCATTGTCGAGCGGCTTCACAGCGTTAAGGCCGACATTGAGCGGCGCACCGCCGAAGCCACCTCGCTGATCTGCACCGAAGAAACCTATAAGAGCGTCAAAGATGCCCGCGCCCAGCTTACCAAGGAATTCAAGGAGTACGAAGCCCAGCGCACGGCCATCAAGAGCAAAATCCTTGAACCCTACAATGCCTTTGAGCAGGTCTACCGGGAGTGCGTGACGGCACCGTTCCAGCAGGCAGATGCCGAACTGAAGCAGAAAATCGCGGATGTGACCTCTGGCATTGTGGCTCAGAAGACGGAAGCGCTCATGGACTACTACGGCGAACTGGTGGAAGCCGCCGACATTGATTGGCTGGATAATCTGACCTACCGCCCGAAAGTCAACATGAGCGACAGCCTGACCTCTTTGAAAAAGCAGGCAAAGGCATTCGTGGACGGCATTGTGGCCGACGTGGCCGCAATTGAGGGCATGGACAACGCCGCCGAGATCATGGTGGAGTACCGCAGCAATTTGGATTTGCCCAACGCCATCAAGACTGTGGGTGACCGGCACAAGGCGCTGGAGGAACAGCGTCGGCGGGAAGAAGAGCGCCGCGCCCGGCAGGCCGAACGGGAAGCCGCTGCCGAAAAAGCCCGCGCCGCTGTTGTGGCGGCTTCGGCGGTTGAATTGCCCGCCCCGGTACAGGAGCCGTCCGAACTGCCGGAAGCCGGCACTCAGCCGGAACCCCAGCCTGAACTTCAGTCCACCCCGGCGGCTGAGCCTATCCTGATGACCCGCTTTTATGCGAAAGGCACCAAAGCCCAGCTGATCGGTTTGAAGCATTATCTGGAAAAGGAAGGTATTGAATATGGCAACTTATAATCAGATGCAGGTACAGCAGAAGCCCAAGTTCTCCGTGGCAATCACCACCAAGGGCTATCAGTCCTTGATCTCCAACACTCTGCGCGACCCGGCCCGCGCCCGCCGGTTCACGGCCAGCATTACCTCGGCGGTGGCCGTCAACCCCGCCCTGCAGGAATGCGATGCCGGCACGATTCTGGCCGGTGCCCTGCTGGGTGAAAGCCTGAACCTCAGCCCGTCCCCTCAGCTGGGGCAGTACTACCTCGTGCCTTTCAAGCAGAAAGCCAAGTATGACCGCAACAACAGGCTGATCCGCCCGGAGAGTGTCACGGCACAGTTTGTTCTGGGCTATAAGGGCTACATCCAGCTGGCCTTACGCAGCGGCCAGTACAAGGATCTGGATGTTATGGTCATCAAGCAGGGCGAGTACCTCGGCAAAGACCCGGAAACCGGAAAAGCCAAATTCCAGTTCGTCGAGGATGACGATCAGCGTGACGCGTTGCCCACGGTCGGGTATATGGCCTACTTTGAGTACCTCAACGGCTTCCGCAAGGTGTTGTATTGGTCGAAAGAGAAAATGATGACCCATGCCGATACCTATTCCAAGGCTTTCAGCCGTAAGAACTACGAAGACCTGATGACTGGCAAAGTCCCGGAAAGCGAGATGTGGAAGTACTCCTCGTTCTGGTACAAAAACTTTGATGACATGGCCAAAAAGACCCTGCTTCGCCAGCTTATTTCCCGCTGGGGCGTTATGAGCATCGAAATGACGAAAGCCATGGAGAGCGACAACGCCGTGGCAACAGTGTCCGACAACAACGAGATCATCACCGAGCCGGAACCGATGCCTGGTGCATCCGAACAGCCGGAACTGCATACCGGGAAGCCTGAGGTGGGCGATGGGCAGGCATTGCCCCATGTGGACATTGCTCAGAGTGAACCCACGACCGCCGAGCCGGTAGTTGACCTCAGCTCGTTATGATCGACTACAACATCATCGCAACTGGCAGTAAAGGCAATGCGGTGGTGATTGACCAAAAAATCCTGATTGACTGCGGCGTGTCTTTCAAGGCACTGTCAAAAGTATACCGGGCGTTGAAGCTGGTTCTGCTCACTCACATTCACAGTGACCACTTCCAGCCGACAACGCTCCGGCTTTTGGCAGAAAACCGCCCCACGCTCCGTTTTGCGTGCTGTGCATGGCTGTGCAAGCCGCTGGTGGATGCAGGGGTGCCGGTCTCGCAGATTGATGTTCTGGAGTCGGGGCACATGTATGGATACGGCATCTGCAACGTCAGGCCCGATATGGTCAAGCACAATGTTCCGAATTGCGCTTGGAAAGTCTGGCTCCCATCAGGGAAGCTGTTTTACTGCACAGATATGAACAATTTGAACTGCATCACGGCTCCGAACTATGACCTGTACATGGTGGAAGCCAACTACGATGACGCGGAAATCCAAGCCAAAATTGCAGAGAAAAAGCTGAACGGTGAGTACATTTACGAGCTGGGCGTGCTGCACAACCACATGAGCCTTGCCAAGATCAATGACTGGTTATATGCCAACATGGGGCAGAACAGCGCCTATATCTATATGCACTGCCATCAGGACAAGGAGGATGCCACATGACCGGACGGCTGGTGGACATGGCTTTTACCCTCGGCGGGAAACAGCGGGTCACGCTGGAAATCAACGGCGACTTCCGTGAAATCTGGGACAAGCTCCATCAGGAGCCGGTTCTGGACGTAGAAATCAAAAAGCACAGGGAAAAGCGCAGCCTGTCGGCAAATGCGTATTTCCACGTTCTGTGCAACAAGATTTCTGCAGAAACCGGCGAGAGCGAGGATGCCGTGAAGCGGCGGCTCGTGGTTTCGTATGGAGCGCTTGCCCGCGACAAGGACGGCAAGCCTGTTGGCCTGAAACTCCCGCCGACCGTAGATCCCAGCGACTTTTACCCTTATGTCCGGCTCTATGAAACCCGGCAGGAAAACGGAAAAGACTACTCCTGCTATTTTGTCTACAAGGAAAGCCACAAGATGGATTCAAAGGAATTTGCTCATCTTGTGGACGGTGCAATCGAAGAAGCCAAGGAACTGGGCATCCAGACGGATACCCCGGAACAGCTGGCTCGTTACAAAGAAGAATGGTCGAAATGACCGGAAAGGACAATCACAATGGAAATGATTTCTATCCCTCTGGAACAGTATCAGGAATTTCTTCAGATGCGGCTGGAACTGCACTTGATCTACACCAAGTGCAGCGAGGAAGTGGCCTATGATACCGGCACCTATGTTGCAGACCTGATGCGGATTCTGCACCCTGACCGTTTTCCCGCACCCCCTACGCAGCGCCCGGTGATGCCGAAGAAAGTGCAGAAGGTGATTTCTCATGCTGAACAGCTGTGATTTTCAGGGGCGGCTTGCAGCTGATCCTGAGCTGCGGACCACCCAGACGGGAAAGCAGGTGGCAAGTTTCCGCATGGCAGTTGACCGGGACATGGTGGATGCCAATGGTCACCGCCCTACGGACTGGCTCACCTTTACCGCGTGGGGCAAGACGGCGGAGTTTGTCAGCAAGTACTTCCGCAAGGGGAGCGCCGCTGTGGTTCATTCCCGCTGCCAGACGCGGCAGTATGAGGATAAGAACGGCAACAACCGCACGGCGATTGAGTTCGTGGTGGACAACATCTATTTTGCGGGGCCGAAGCAGGACAACCAGCAGGGGGCCGTGGATGATGGCGGGACGAACCCGCCACCGGCCACCTATCGGAACCAGCAGCCCCAGCAGATGGGCTTTGCCACCCAGAGCCAGCGCCAGCAGTGGCAGGGAGCGGCCGATCATCCCGGCAATGTTCAGGTCAGCCAGAGCTTTTCTCAGGGCAGCGACGATGATTTCTCGGTTCTGGACGATGCCGATGATCTGCCGTTCTAAGGAGGTTCATTGATGGCAACTGGTAAACGGTATTACTGGATAAAGCTCAAAGATAGTTTCATGTCATCGGATGAAATTGACTATCTTATGAGCCAGCCAGACGGTGCCAACTATGTTGTTCTCTATCAAATGCTGTGTCTCAAGACCATCAATACAAACGGTTGTTTGGTTTCCAAAATCGGAGAAATTCTCATTCCCTACGATGCCGAAAAGATTCAGAGGGAATGCAAATGGTTCCCTCTGTCAACCGTCCGTCTGGCTCTGACTGTTTATAAACAAATCGGCTTGATTTTTGAAAACCCGGACGGAACACTGTCAATCTCTGATTATCAGAATATGATTGGCAGTGAAACCGACTGGGCGGCGAAAAATCGCAGAATTCGTAGTAATGCTGCGAACAAGGAGCTACAAGAGGGACACGACACTGGACACACAAGTGGACACAATGTGTCCAGTGATGGTGGGGAAAATGTCCCTACAGAGAAAGAGATAGAGAAAGATAAAGATAAAGAGATAGAGAACAGAGAAAGAGTAAGAGATAACGGTAGTACGGCTGTTGATGCTGGGCTGTCTGAGATTATCCGCTCTTTCGAGGACAACATTGGCAGCTTCCCCCCGGCGGCGAGTGATGCCCTGATGGGCTGGCGGGAAATCTTCACGGATGACCTCATCCTGCTGGCTATCAAAAAGGCTGCACTGGCCGGGATTCGCAAGTGGAACTACGTCAACGGCATCCTGAAAGCATGGAAAAATGAGGGCGTGAAAACCATTGGCGATGTGCAGTCCCGTGATGAGCGGCGCAATCCCCCGGCGGGTCAACAGCAAAAGCCCTCCGCCAAGGATGATTATGATGCAATTTTCGGAGGTTTAGGATGACAGTTGAATGTTTGAAGAATGCGCTGGCACTGATTGAAAACTATTTCGGCCGGCCGCTTTCTACCGATGAGCGCACGGCGCGGTCGCAGATTTACGCCGCCGCGCTCAAAGACATCCCGGATGATGTGGCCGCGGCGGCTTTGACAAAAGCGCTGACGGTGTGCCGGTATCAGAACCAGCTGTTGGTTGACTGGTGCGCAGAAATCCGCAAGTTGCAGAGCGCCGGTCAGCCTACAGCAAACGACCTGTGGACGCAGGCCATCGTTGCCGCCCGGAAGATTGAGCGGAACCAGTACTATGCCACCCATGGCGGGCTGGTGACGGCCACCGGGAAGCTGACCGCAGAGGACTTCCGGGCAGAGAATAGGAGCATCTTCGGTGCCTTGCCTGCCGCCGTGCGAGAATGGGCTGGCTCCCCGGCGGGGCTGGTGGATGCTCTTGACCGCTCCAATGCGGATCTCTTGCAGTACGTCAAGCCCGGTTTCGTCAAGGCAGTGGATGCTGCCAAGGATGCAGATCGGATGCCCCCGGCACTGCCCGGCGGGGCAAAGGCTCAGATTGGAGGTTGAAATGCAGTTTCGTTCTATCGTGTCGCTGGCCTGTGCAGTCAGCCTTTTTACCGGCAGCGCTCTTGCCAGCGCGGTCTATGCCCGCCGGGTGGATGAACTCACCATGGAGAGGGACATTTACGCCAGCCGGGAAGAAAACTGGATGAACAAGGCCGTGGAGCGCAAGGAAACCATTGAGCAGTTGCAGACCGAGGTTGAGCAGCTCACGGACACCATTGCCGCAGATCAGAGCATTGCCCTTACATACGCAGGGGAGTTTCACTGCACAGCCTACTGCTCCGAGGAATACCCGCATATCTGCGGGGAGGGGCAGGGTATCACTTCCAGCGGCGCAAAGGTTCAGCCGGGCGTGACGGTGGCCGCAGACACCAGCATCTTTCCCTATGGCACGGTCATTCTGATTGAGGGCGTAGGGATGAGAGTGGTACAGGATACCGGCTCGCTCATCAAGGAAAATGCCTTAGATGTGGCCGTAGGCACCCATGCGGAAGCGATTGCGTGGTCTGGCTGGGGTTCTCACAAGGTCTGGATTGTGACGGGAGGTGAGACGGATGCCGCTGAATGAGTACGGCGAAAAGCTGGATTCCAACGGCTATGCACCCAGCATCCTGCATGATAAGCCGGTCTGCCTGATTTGCGGGCGGTATGGTACGGCACGGCATGAGGTGTACTTCGGGAGGGCCTACCGGGCAAAGAGCAAGCGTCTGGGCCTGTGGGTGACGCTTTGCCCGTGGTGCCATCAGAACGGCCCGACCGCCATCCACAACAACCGTGATGCTGATCTCCGGCTGAAGCGCTGGGCGCAGAAAAAGGCTATGGAACACTACGGCTGGCCGGAAGCCCGGTTTATTCAGGAATTTGGGAGGTCGTATTTATGAGTGAAAAATGCCCGATTATTGCCATTGATCCGGGCAACAGGCAGAGTGCCTACTGCGTTATCGACTGCAACACATTGAGGCCGCTGGAGTTCGGCAAGGTCGATAACGAAGAATTGCGCAACAAACTGGTTTTTGCCAATGAACAGGGCTGGCAGTGGGCGGTCATTGAAATGGTGGCTTCCTACGGCATGGCCGTGGGCAGGGAAGTTTTTGATACCGTCCTCTGGATTGGGCGTTTCTATGAAGCATTGTCCATCCAGATGGCGCAGAAGCCGCGGCTTCTCTGCCGCATCGAAGAAAAGCGGCACATCTGCCATGACAGCCGGGCAAATGACCCGGCCATCCGGCGGGCGCTGATTGACCGTTTTGCGACCCACGATCTGAAAAACGGAAAAGGCACCAGCAAAAACCCGGATTTCTTTTATGGCTTCAAGGCGGACATCTGGGCGGCATACGCCGTCGGCCTGACCGCCATCGAAAACCACAACAACGATTACAAAATTTCATCTGATTGCTGAAAGGAGTACATACCATGAGCGAAATTTCCAACTACGAGGCCCAGAAGAAAAAGCTGCAGGGCCTGTGCGATGAGCACAACTTCACGTTCCGCTTCTTCAAGGATCGCTATCCCATCACGTTGGTGATTACCCCCATCAATGACGTCGCCACCCAGATGGACATGCTGGGCAACGTGGAGGAGACCGGCTATTGCAGTCAGGACTCTTCCATGTGCTGGTACTTTGAGAACAGCGAGCTGAAGACCAAGGTCAAGGGCACATTCAGCATTGACAAGGTTCTCCGCACCAAGATTGAGAACATCCTGCTGAAGATGATCTCTTTCTGGCAGCAGTACTTCTTCCGTGACCTGATGGAGAACGGCAAACTCCGCAACTTTGGCGTGCCGGTGCCTGATGTGCCGGATTCCAATTCTCAGCGGGATTCTCAGCAGGACACCAAGCAGGGTGCCCCGCAGGACGACCCCGACGATGACGATGAACCGGCCGAGGACTCCGCTGAGGATGATACGGAGGAATAACCAATGGCAAAGGCAGCAGTGACGCGCAGCATCCGGGACGACCACCAGAAAAACTTCCTCAAAATCTTCAATGGCCTGACCGGAAAACATAGCCGCTGGGAGATTTGGGAGGACTTCGTCACCCTGACAGCTATTGAGATCTCAAACAGCACGGACAAGGTGAACGCGGCCGAACGCACCAAGATGTACCAGACCATCGTTTCCAAGTATTCTGCCAAAGAGCGGGACGGCATGGCTGAAATGCTGGCCGAGGTGGTCATGGGCGTGGAGCAGAACCCCGACCAAGATTTCCTTGGCTCTCTGTACATGATGTGTGAGTTGGGCAATGACCACGCCGGACAGTTCTTCACGCCCTACGACGTGTGCCGCTGTATGGCCGAGATCACGTTTGACCCGAAGCTGCACCCGGACATGGAGGGGTTTATCTCGGTATCTGACCCGGCCTGTGGAGCTGGCGCCACGCTGCTTGCCTTTTTGAACGTCTGCAAAAGACGGAATATCTGCTACCACAACAAAGTCCTTGTCGTAGCCCAAGACATTGACTTCATCGTTGGGCTGATGTGCTACATCCAGTGCAGCTTCATGGGCTGCGCTGGATATGTAGTCATCGGTGACACCCTTGTGAATCCGGCAACCGCTTATGATAAGCGTGGGCTGCTGCCCGCCGGGCCGCAGAATCGCATTTGGTATATGCCGTTCTTCTCCACCGACATCTGGTATATGCGGCGACAGATAGCCCAAATGAACCTTTTGCTGGAACCCAAAGGCGAACCTGCAAAAATCGAAAAAGCAGATACTAAGCCCGTAAATTTGCAAAAATCTATCAAAAATGAGCCGAAAGCCCCGGAAAATGAGCCTCTTAATGAAACCAAAACCGGGCAGCTCACGTTTTTCTGAAACCATGGAGGAAAATAAATCATGGCAGAGATCACGAACATTGCGTGCAGGAGACTGCATCCGCACCCTGATAACCCCCGCAAGGAACTGGGGGATTTGACGGAACTTGCCGCCAGCATCAAAGAGAACGGCATCTTCCAGAACCTGACCGTTATCCCCGGCCACTACCTCAACAGCCGGGAGTACATTGCGAAGTGCGTTGACGAGGGCGGGGATGCCGCAGCAGCAGCGGCAGCATGGACACCCAAGGCTGTGTGGTCCAGCGATGACTACACCATCATCATCGGGCATCGCCGGGCCGCGGCCGCACAACAGGCAGGATTGTTTGAAGTGCCCTGCGTAGTCGTGGAAATGGACGAAAGGGAACAGCTGCAAACCATGATGATTGAGAACATGCAGCGTAGTGACTTGACTACCTATGAGCAGGCGCAGGGCTTCCAGTTGATGCTGGATCTGGGCGACACGGTAGAGCAGGTGGCATCCAAGTCTGGCTTCTCCCAGTCCACCATCCGCCGCAGGGTGAAGCTCCTTTCTCTTGACCGGGATGCGTTCCGCCGGGCAGAACTTCGCGGCGCCACTCTTTCGGACTACGCAGAGCTGGATAAGATTGAGAGCGTTGAGGACAAAAATAAGGCGCTGGAAGCTCTTGGCACTCAGAACTTCCGCCGGGTGATGCAGGAAGTTCTGGAAAATCAGAAGTGGGAACACCGCAAGGCTGAATGGATTGCAGACCTCAAGAAATTTGCAATCGAAGACCCGAATGCTACTTATCAGACCCACGAACACGTTACCGGGTACAGCAAGTGGAACATCACCAAAGATGTTGTTGTGCCGGAAGATGCAGATCATGTCCAGTATTTCTACAAGGTGAGTAGTGGGCAGATTGATTTGTACAAGACCCGTGATGTGGCCGCAGAGGATGCCGAAAAGGCAAAGCGGGATGCCGCCCGCGAGGAAGAACGCATGATTGGGGAAAGTTTCCACAACATAACGGAACTTATGTTCAACCTCCGCCGTGAATTCGTGGTGGAACTGGCTCCTACCGACTGCAAAAAGGGCTTCTCGGCCATTGCTCGCTACATGTCCTGTGCCGCAGACGATAATTTTGATTTAGACCTGACGCTGATTGGAAACATCCTCGGTGTGGAGCTGTCTCAGGAATTTGTGGACAGTTCCGGCAAGGACTGGTACAAAATTCTGGATGAAGATGGGGTCTACGGCACGATGCCGGAAAAGGTGCTGCTGGCGCTTGCCTATTCTTCGATGGACAGCAGCTATTGCGGTTACTGGAGTAAGGACTGGAATGTTGAGCGCCAGAAATATGTGTACTCTTATCGGGAAAATCCGACACTGGATGCCACCTATGAAATGCTGACGGCGCTGGGGTATGAGATCAGCGACGATGAGCAGGCATTGAGGGACGGCACCCACAAGATTTTCCGGGAGTACGGCTCTGATGAAAAGAAGTGGTCGGATTGTGACTACTGCAAGGCGGCACACCCGAACTGTGATAAGTGCTGCAAAGCCTGTGATGAACCTTGCAATGCCGTTCAGGACTGCAAGAAAAATGAAGAAAGGACTGAAAACGATGAATGAGAAAACTATGGGGGCTATCCCTGTTTCTGCACTGGAGCGTCTGGAGCAGAGCGCTGTGAAGCTGAGCCTGATTACTTTTTGCCTGCGTCACGAGGAACTCAAGGCCGCACCTGATGCGGCGGAGATCCACAGCATCAAATCTGACCTGAGCCGGGCATTGCGGGAGGTCAGCACCAATGCTGCCGCCTGTGCGCTGACCGGCGGCATCCCGGAAAAGGCAAAGGCAAGCACCCCTGCGGGGGCAGAGCCTAAGCGTGTTCAGCGGAAAGAAATCCCCAAAGGCACGGCCTACGGTGTCCTGCGCCTGCGCTGCCCGAAATGCGGGGATGTGTTTGGCCGGTTCCTGCGGGAACCCAGCGCCAGTGTGACGGCCGCACAAATCTGGAAGACCCCGAAATCACGGTGCCCTGCAAGTGCGGCAACCCGGTCACGATGAAGTGGGACCGCAACAAGCGTATGTACCATGAATGAGGGCGGAAGCAATGACACTTGTGGGTGCCGCTGCTGGAGCCGCCGGAGAAAGAAAAGCAATGAAAGAAAAAACCATCACAGTTTCGCATGAAGTGTCACCGGAATATGGAAAATGCAGTTTCGGTGGGGACTTTTGGGGAGAAGAAGTGTGCAAGTACCACGCACTTCGTACCCAGACACACGGAAATAAGGCACCGCCGGAATACAGAAAACCCAAGTGCCTGTTATTCAACTGCTGGCTCGAAGAACCCTACAAGAAGTGTGAAGCATGCAGAAAAGCGTGCAGAGAGGAGAACGAAAAGTGAAAGCTGTCCTTATCAGCATCAAGCCCAAGTGGTGTGACCTGATCCGGCGGGGGCGTAAGACGGTTGAGGTCCGCAAGACCTGCCCGAAGCTGGAAGTGCCGTTCAAGGTTTATATCTATGAGACCATGGATGGCGGTCGTGGTAGCGGCCTTGTTTTCGGCGAGTTCGTCTGCAACGGCTTTGATGTGTTCAGGCCGATCGGCAAGGGCATCAGCATCAAGCGTTTCCCGGCGCTGTACGAAAGCTGCCTGACCCTTGATGAAATCGTAAAGTATGCGCAGGGTGAGCCGGTATATGGCTGGCAGATCTCTCAGCTGAAGCTCTACGAGGAGCCGCTCAAGCTGGAGGATTTCTCCCGGCACGGTTTCTGTGGCATGAACGGGACTGGCGTTTGCGGCAATGCAGACTGCGAGAACTATCAACCGTCTGGCAACTATATGGAGCCGCCCACCTGTGCAGTCAATGGCTGCATCCTGTATGAAGCGCCGCAGAGTTGGTGCTATGTGGAGGAAAGGGAGTGTTCGGAATGAAGTGGATTCAGATTACCGATGTCATAAAGTGGATTGCTGTGTGCGTTGCAATCTCCATTTCTGTTTATGTGACAAGGGATGGAAGATACCTCTGGTTTCTTCTCATCCCTGCATTCCTGATTTAAGTGGGGTGATGGCAATATGAGAGATTGTTCTATATGCAAGGCGAGGGCGTACTGCTGGGAAGCAGTTGAACCCGGCTCCATCATGTGCGGCATCAACCTGATGCAGCATGGTGGGACGAAAAGTGAACCCGAAACGCCGCGGTCGATAAGCGTGAAGCTGAGTCCGACCTTTTGCGCATACTGCGGTAAGCCGCTGAAAATTATTGGGACAGAGCGCTTCTGCAACAACGTCCAGTGCTTCAACCGCTTTCAGAATGTATAAAGGGGGATGCCTGATGTCAAATTTTCAAAAAGATGTCCAGCTCCTCACTGATTTGCAGGAGCTGATCTCCGATGCAGAGCGCACCGCCAATATGCCGGGGTATGCGGGGGCTGTATTCAATGCAATCTCCCCGGCGCTGAAAGCGGCCATGCCGGCAGCACAGAAGAAAGCCCGGCGGCAAATCGATGTGCTGACCCGCGCCAAAGAACGGCTGATGGAGCTGATGGAGGAACCGCAGAAATGACCAACGGTGACTTTATCCGCTCGATGTCGGATGCAGACATCCGGGAAAACTTCACCCAGCTGCTCTGTGAATTCGTCCAGCGGAAGCAGACGAGCCGTTGCCGGAGCAGAGAACATTGCTTCCACTGCATCAAGGACTGGCTGAAAGAAGAAAGCGTGGCGCTTAGGAGGGCCGATGATGACACTGAATGAGATTCGCAAGCTCCGGGGGATGACCCTCAGCGAGTTTAGCCGGAAGTCAGGGCTGTCCCCGCATACTGCACGGAACCTGATGGGCTACAGGGAACTCTACGGAAATCCTCGGATGGACACGATGGTGGATGCGGCGCGGGCGCTGAATGCGGTCGTGACGATCACCCCCAAGGGCGTGACGATCCGCGCCAGAAAGGAAAGCGCATGACTCCTATTCCATTCCGTGAGCAGAACATCACCTATAATCCGCCGGAGGGCATGGAAGACAAGTGCGAAGCTCTTCCAGCTTTCCGGGGAGAGGGACAGGTGATCTCCTGCTGGCATCTTACATTATGGGAGCGCATCAAGCTCCTGCTGACCGGGCGGCTGTGGTTCTCGGTGATCGGCAATGGACAGCCGCCTATCTGGCTGGGCGTGGATTGCCCGTTCATTCGTAAATAATCCGACCGCAAGATCTGTATTTTTGCCGTAAAATGTGCTAAAATAATTAGGTAGCACCTCTACAAATTGGAGGCCGCGCACATATTACTGGAGGTCAGGTATGACGGTGCAAGAGCTGTCCAGATACTTAACGCTTCGAAAGCAGATTGATGAGGACAAAGAAATCTACGAGAACATGTGCCAGAAGATGGGACCAGCATCCCCGTCACTGTCAGGAATGCCCCATACTCCCGGTGTTCGTGATAAGGTTGGTGATCTGGCCGCAGACCTGGCAGACTTGGATGCCGGCATCAAAGAGCTTGAAGCCGAAGCCGAAAGGGTACTTCCAGCAATAGAAGAATTCTGCGTGTCGATTTCAGACCCACGGATGCGCCTGATTTTCAGGCTCCGTTTCGTGCGGTGCCGCTCATGGGCAGAGATTGCAGGAACACTCGGAAGGTACTATACCGAAGCCGGAGTGTGCAAGATGGCATATAATTACCTCAAAAAGATAGCCTGAATTAAATTCAAAAGGCCGCTGTCTCAGTATGAAAATGCTGATTCAGCGGCTTTTTCTTTTGCTTGCCTGCCACGGGTGGAAAGCGTAGTTTGTCAGATGACTTCCAATGGTTTCTGATGGGTTCTAATGACTTCCAATCGGTACGAATGCTTTCCAATGCTTTCTGATGACGCAAGGCGCAAGGCATGGTATTATTATGCTACAAAATCCTAAACAAAGCCGGGCGGTGCAGATCATCTGATGTGCGCCGCCATTTTTATGGAAAGGAGGATTTTTCCGCCCCGCGTTGCTCCTTTGCGCGGGAAATCGTGCTTCCAGTCATCCCCGGTTCGCCGCCGGGGCTGTCTGGAAGCAGGTCATCATAAGGAGCAATTCATGGAAATCAGAAAAGTACCTATCAGCCTGCTCAATGCAGCACCCTACAATCCGAGAAAGGATTTGCAGCCCGGCGACCCGGAATATCAGAAGATTGCCCGGTCAATCGAAAAGTACGGCTGTGTTGAGCCTATCATCTGGAATGAGAAGACTGGCAACGTGATTGGTGGCCACCAGCGCTTGAAAGTGCTGGCGGCGACCGGCGCGGTGGAAGTGGATGTCAGTGTGGTGCAGCTGTCCCTTGAGGATGAAAAGGCCCTGAATCTGGCGCTGAACAAAATCAGCGGCCAGTGGGACAATGAAAAGCTGTCTGCCGTCCTGCAGGATCTTTCTGCCGGCTTCGATGTTGAGGTGACAGGCTTCGACCAGCATGAGGTTGACGCACTGGTTGCATCCTTTGCGGAGAGCGGCCATGAGTACGAGCTTCCCGGCTCTGAACCCTATATCAATAATTTCTTTGATTCCGGGGTTCAGGCAAAGCCCAAGGCCGAGGAACCCGCTGCCGTTCCTGCACCGGAAGCCCCGGCACAGGATGCAGAGATGCACCCCAGCGCTGCACCCACACCCAATGAGGTGCAGGCAGTCCAGCCCGGCGGGAAAAAGACCGTCATTGTGCCTAATCTGTCTGAACAGGATGCAACCACCCTCGTGGACGTTCTCAAGGACATGGGCTTTGCGTACCGTCTGGAGGATGCGGCATGACACAGTATGTGATATGCGCACTTCAGATGGAGGGCTTTCACTGCTGGCCGGAGGCTGATGGAGAACTCGCATATCTCAAAAACTCACACCGTCATATCTTTTTTATTACGGCAGAGTTTCCAGTTCACAATGCAAACCGTGAAATAGAAATCATCAGCCAACAGAATGCAATCAAGCGCTATCTTCTCTCCAAGTATGGGGATGAGGATGGCGCTTGTCATTTTGGGCGGCGCTCCTGTGAGGACATCGCCGCCGAAATCCTGAACCAGTTTGAAAACTCCACATCCTGCACCGTCCTTGAAGATGGGTTTGGGGGTGCGCGAGTTGTTCGATAACAACATCAAAGTGCATTTTGCCGGGAGCGACGGCGGAGAGATATTCTACGCCGCCCTGCTGGCAGCACAAACCAAATACCGGCTGTTTTCCTGTTACAAGTACATTCTCAAGCGTCGCCCGGATGATGATTTCCGGCTCCCGGCGGACCATGTGATCCGTGTGCAGGATACAGTCAACCGCCATGTGATACAGGATAGCGGCCTGTTCACGCTGATGTTTGGTGCCGGGAAAGGGCAGACACAGACGTTGGAAAGCCTGACCGAGTGGCAGGACAAGCTCATAGCATTCGTGCAGCAGAATGATCTCCGCTGTACCTGTGTCGAGCTGGACTGCCAGAAAGTGCTGGGCGTAAGGGAAGCGTGGTACTTACGGGAGCGGATGAAGAAGCTACTGGATAACCCCCAAATCAACGTATTCCATTTTGAGGATGGGATGCGGGGACTGGACAGCATGATAGATTTCAGCGACTACATAGCCCTGAGCATCCCGGAGCTGCGCATCATCAAGCCGAAGACGTTCCGGGAGGACACCCGCTATCTGACCCACTACATCAAAAACCGCAAACCTGAGATCGACATCCACCTTTTGGGATGCACCGATGTGAAGATGATCGCACAGAACAGCTTCTGTACCTCCGCAGACAGCACCAGCTGGCTGTCCGGGGTCAAATATGGCTGGTTCGATGATGGCAACCAAAAGGCACATATCAATCAGTTCCGAAAAGACCTCATAGAACAGCGGCTATCCGCGGTGAGGACCATTACAGAGGGCAGGGGGCTGGAGCTGACAGATAAAACGCTTCTCTATGGAGCGAGAGCCAGCCTGTGCGCCACCATCTGCAAACAGAAATATACACGAGCCGCAGGCTCACAAGAATAGGAGCAAAAATGAAAAAGACAAACGAGAACTTGGTGATCCTGATTACGTTGTTTGCAATCAGCATTGTCATTGCCAACGTGACCGGCGCACGCACCATTACAACCGGCCTGCATATCGGCCCCATCGAGCTGGCCTTGAGCGGCGGTGCCATCACCTACGCCGTCACATTTCTCTGCACAGACATCATCGGCGAGATTTGGGGCAAGGCAACAGCCCAGCGCGTGGTGAAGTATGGCTTCATCGGCCAGATTTTTGCCACCGCCTGCATTATGATCACCGGCGTTTTTCCTGCGACGGATGCCGTCATGGACAATGCTTATCAAACCCTGCTGGGGCAGAACTGGATTTTCGTCATCGGCAGTCTGTCCGCATACCTCGTTTCCCAGTCGTGGGATGTGGCCGTGTTCCATGCAATCCGTGACCGCTACATTGCCAAGCATGGCAGTACCAAGGGTGGCCGCTGGCTCTGGAATAACGGCAGCACCATCACGAGCCAGATTTGGGACACGGTGATCTATGCGGTCATCAGTTTCGGCTTCGGTCTGGGTTGGGTGCATACCCATGAGGGCCGGATGCAGCTTATCGGTATTATCATCGGGCAGTATCTTCTGAAAGCCTGTCTGGCGCTGTTGGATACTCCTTTTTTCTATTTCTTCACGAGAAATGCAGACCGCCGCTGACGGCATCGTGTAGCGTGCGCTCTGTGTTCCGCCTGCCAGTTTGAGCAGAAACAAACAAAGGAGGATGGTGACTATGTAGATGGACAAGCGGGATAAAGGCTACACCCTGTATAAAAAAGGTCTGTCCTGCACCGAGATTTCCAAGAAGTTGGACGTGTCTATCAACACAGTAAAGTCATGGCGCAAGCGCTACTGGACGCAGGGTGCAGATGCACCCGCAAAACGCACCCTGCACCCAGAGGATGCACCCGCCGCACCTGACCCTGAAACAAGACCAAAGCAGGGCGCGCCGCCGGGTAATGTCAATGCCGTTGGAGCAGGTGCGCCCAAGGGAAACCGCAACGCCGTCAAGCATGGCGGTTGGTCTGAACTGATGTTCCGAAGCTGGACAGAGGAACACCGTCAGCTGTTGGATGCCTGTGACGAAGATGTGGATGCAGAAGAACTGCTCATAAACGAGCTGAAGCTGCTGACCGCCCGTGAGGGCTATCTGCTGGAGCGTATCTCCCACTATTCCAAAGAGGGAGCCTATGTTCAGACGCAGACCACATCCAAGAGAAGCAGGAATTTCAAGCGGCTGGATGGTGACACTGAAAAGGAAAAGAATGATTTGCAGGCCTATGTGGATGCCATTGATGCCAAAGTAGCCGCCGGGGAGCGTTTGCCGGGCAATGAAACCCTGACAAATTCCACTCTGGAAGCGTCCTACCTCATCATAGAGCGCTTGAATAAGCTCCTGACCGATGTACAGCGGCAGAAAGCCCAGTGCATCAAACAGCTGGCCGAACTGCGCAATATGAGCGGCGGCGGAAAGAGCGAACTGGTTGACGACTGGGTAGCAGCCATTCAGGCCGCAGAGGGGGATGGACGATGACACGCCGTGAGTTTTTCCAAAGAAGAATACCGCGGTACCGCAAAGACCCGCTCCTTTTTTTCAAGGAAGTGACTCACTTTGAGCCGGATCCATGGCAGCGGGAGGCGGCTGTGGCGGTATCACAGCATCGGCGTGTTGCCATCCGTTCCGGGCAGGGCGTGGGCAAAACGGCATTGGAAGCCAATCTTATGTGGTGGTTCATTGCCTGTTTTTCCTACCCGCGCATCGTCTGCACCGCCCCCACGATGCAACAGCTGGATAACGTCCTGTGGGCAGAAATGGCAAAGTGGCTGGACGCAAGCCCGGTGCTTCAAATGATGTTCACATGGACGAAGACCCGCGTGTACATGAACGGCTATGACCGCCGCTGGTTTGCCGTCCCGCGTACAGCCACAAAGCCTGAGTCCCTGCAGGGCTTCCACGAAGACAATATGCTTTTCGTGGTGGACGAAGCATCCGGTGTTGCTGACCCCATCCTTGATGCCATCGGCGGCACCCTGACCGGTGCCAACAACAGGCTTCTCTACTGCGGGAACCCCACAAAGGCGACCGGCGGCTTTGCTGAGAGCTTCCAAGGGGACGGCATGGACTGGTACTGCATGACGGTATCAAGCCGGGACAGCCCCCGCACCAGCAAGGAAAACATAGCTGCCCTCGAAAAGAAGTACGGCAAAAATTCCAATGTGGTGCGCGTCCGTGTGGATGGCCTGCCGCCGGTCGCGGACAGTGATGTGTTCATACCCAGCTACATTGCGGAAAAGGCCACCATGAATGAGCCGCTTCCGCATGACAGCCCGGTGCGACTCTCCATCGGCTGTGACGTTGCCCGCTTTGGTGATGACTGCACTGTCATTGCCCCCAACATAGATGCTGACGTTCAGGAACTGAAAATTCGGAACGGACAAGATCTGTGGGCAACGGCAGAGGACATCATCTTTGAGTATCTTTTCCTGCTGGAGAAGTACCCGCAGTACCCCGGCATGGTCTATGCCATCATTGATGATACCGGTCTGGGCGGCGGCGTGACCGATATTCTGCGCCATGAAAGGGAAGCCAGAGGGCTGAACCAGCTTGAGGTTATCCCGGTGAACTTCGGCGCATCCGTGCCGCAGGAGGATGCCGCTGCCAACTATGCCGACATATCCACATGGATGTGGTCACTGGTTCGTGACATGGCACAGAGCGGGCGGCTGCATCTGCCCAATGATACAGAACTGATTGCCCAACTTTCCACACGAAAGTACGCTTTTGCTGGAACACCGCCGAAGCTGAAGCTGGAGAGCAAGGAAATTATGAAGCGGCGCGGTTTGCCCAGCCCTGACCGGGCGGATGCCGTGGCGCTGTCCCTGTATCAGCCCGTTACCTACACATGGGAAATCGGATAGGAGGAAACAACAGAAACATGGCAGTATTTGGATTCGGACGGCGCAATGCCGTTGGGCGGCAGTACAACGGCGGGAACGTCAGTGTTATGCTGCCCCGGTACACTACGCCGCCTGAGCGCAATACGCGGGACTGGCTGGAAATGTTTGGCCGAAACCCGCGTCTGGCGGTTGTGGATCGCATTGCTTCCGACCTGTCCACCTGCACCGGTAAGCTGTACCGCAAGGATGAGAACGGGGAAGAAGTGGAAATCACGGACCATCCCTTTTTGAATTTCATGGCGCACCCGAACCCCCTCTATGAAATGACTTCGGGTGCATGCTGGCGGTTGCAGCAGATATATTTGGAACTCAAGGGCGAGGGCTACTTTGTGTATGAGTTTGATGCCCTCGGCCGTCCTGTGGAACTGTGGCCGCTTCCTACGCATTGGGTGCAGCAGACCCCCTATGTGGGCTACCCTTACTATGAGATCAGAACGACCGGCGGACTCATCCGGCAAATCCCGGTGGACGATATTTTCTGCATGAAAGAGCTGAACCCGCTTGACCCCTACAAAAGAGGTCTCGGTGCGGCAGAATCCCTTGCTGATGAAATCGAAACGGATGAGTACGCGGCAAAATTCCAGAAGAAGTTCTTCTACAACGATGCTACTCCGACCACGCTGATTCAGATGCCGGGAAGCAGTAAGGCTCAGCGTGACCGTTTCAGGGATGAATGGAATGAGCGTTTCCGGGGGCCGTTCAACTCCCACGGCATTGCCACGGTAGACGGAAACGTGACCGTGACGAA
>OHTN01000443.1_pt1 | contig 19700 bp, 11 predicted proteins | sample 1578971 | NCBI WGS metagenome assembly OHTN01 (sample SAMEA3879509, study PRJEB24766) | human gut metagenome | biome: human-associated habitat; feature: feces | place: USA | collected 1985/1987 | reverse complement strand
TGCGGAGGCGCTGCAGACCTGGACAGAGACAGTTTCCAGCGAGTCCGTTTCTCTGGTCATCGGCATCGGCACGCACAAGTGCGGCAAAGAGGACACCTGGGCAGGCAGCGGCAGCATGGAGTGGTGCAGTGAGCCGACGCTGCCCATTCGTCAGGCAAAACTGGCGCTGGAAACAAACGGAACGGACGGCGTCGCCGTCTACGACTATGAAACAACCTTTCAACCGGACACTGCCGCAGATGCCCTGTCACAGATTCGAGAGGCGTTGGGAAAGTTGTTCCGGAATGGGAAATAAAAAAGCGTTCTGTTTCAATGGGGGAAGGGCAACACCGTACAAAGCCCGCCTATTGGCTTTGTACGCAATCTGCTTGTCGATTTCCCGTCATACTGCACAGAAATTCCTTGACATACGACAGTATGCCTGCGAAATTTCTATACAGTCTGCCGAAAAATCGAACTACGCATCTTACGCACAAGCTTTATGCGGTGTTGCCTTGAAAACAGAACGCTGTAATAAAGGAGGAAGCGGTCTTTTCAGACCTTGCACAGATACTGCCTGCTCAGAGAAAAGCAGGAGGTATCTTTTATATCACATTTCTGCATAAGGGAGCATACAGAAACAGGAGATAGCATTGCATTTTAATACACAGCCATGATAACATCTTCCGCAGTGTCTTCCGCTGCGCCGGATTCAAATGTCACAGAATACGCATAAACACCGTCTGTCCAGTCTGCGGCATAGACCAATCTGCCGTTTCCACGAATGTGTACACTCTTGCCGTCAATTTCCTGGGTAGAATCGTTCTCATATAAGTTATAGTCTCCGCTGATTTCGCTGGTGCCAAGCCCTTTCCGGATTCGTGCCAGTTCATTGCCGGCGTCGTCCTGGTAGATGATCTCAATCATATCATTCTGTATCGCCTGTATAACTTTACCAGAACTGTTGACGCAGGAATCCGGTGCTGTAATGGAGAACCCGGCGATCTGTGCCGCCTCGGAAAGGTCGGTGCATTCCTGGAATGGGTTTGCGATCTGCACATCGTCATCTGTCACTGCGGTAGTCACCTTTGGACGGCCTACCAAACTGTCCGAAGTGCGCTGGAACTGCGTATATACCACCAATCCGGCACACAGTGCCATTGCAGCACACAGTCCCAAAGCACAATACCGGATTTTTTTCGAAAATCCGCCTCGCCTGGTGTCCTGCTGTTCCTGTGCCGCCTCTAAAATAAACTTGTCCTGGATGTCTCCAATGAGATACAAAAGCCGAAACTCTTTCATAGTTCAACACCTTCCTTTTCCAGATAATCCCGAAGTTCTTTTCGTGTCCGGGACAGCATCATCTTCACTTTGCTTTCTCCAAAATGATACCATTTTTGCGATATCCGATACCGAATCACAATACCAATACCGCCGCACAAATACCATGCGTTTTTCCTTGGAAAGCATCTCTAAAAACTGATTGCACAGTGCGCATATTTCAGCATCCTCTACCTTTTTCGGAATGTCTTCCTGGGATGGGATACATTCCGCCAATTCATCCAGCAGGAACGGAATCTGATTTCCGCCACGTTTTTTCGTGCTGTTTTTCTCCCAGCGGTGCAGTGCCAGATTCCGGGTAATTTTCCCAAGAAAGGCTTTGAAACATTTCGGCATCGTTGGCGGGATCACATTCCACGCTTTCCAGTAAGTATCATTTACGCATTCTTCCGAATCCTCTAAATCTTTCAAAATCTGATAGGCGATCGTATGGCAATAGCCGCCGTATTTATCGCTGGTCAGCGCAATTGCACGTTCAGAACGTGTTACATACAGACGAATCAACTCTTCATCCTGCATCATTTTCACTTCCTTTCACTCTTATAGACCGCTTTTTTGCCGAATTGGTCACAGCTTTTTTGAAAGTAACAGAAAAGGCTTTCCCCAATCCCTCGGGAAAAGCCTTGTTCCTATCAATTCAACTGATACAGATGCCGCTTACTGCACCTTTGCAACTGCTGCTTTCAGAGCATCTACCTTGTCCCGGCGCTCCCATGCCACGCCCAGGTCTTCACGACCCATGTGGCCATAGGCAGCCAGTTTCCGGTACTGCGGCTTGCGCAGATCCAGCATCTCAATGATACCGTCCGGTGTCAGTTGGAACACTTCCGGTACTGCCTTTGCCAGCACTTCCTCAGAAACAGTGCCGGTGCCGAATGTATCCACACGAATGGAAACCGGATTTGCCACACCGATGGCATATGCCAGCTGCACCTCGCAGCGCTTTGCCAGACCAGCCGCAACGATATTCTTCGCAATATAACGAGTCGCATAGGCAGCGGAACGGTCAACCTTCGTCGGATCCTTGCCGCTGAATGCGCCGCCGCCGTGACGAGCTGTGCCGCCGTAGGTGTCTACGATGATCTTCCGTCCGGTCAGACCGCTGTCGCCCTGAGGACCGCCTACCACGAAACGTCCGGTGGGGTTGATGAAATACTTAGTGTTTTCGTCCAGCAGTTCTGCCGGGATCACAGCCGGGATCACATAGTGCATCATGTCACGGCGAATGGTCTCCAGAGTCACATCTGCAGCGTGCTGGGTGGAGATGACAACTGTATCCACACGAATCGGCTTGTCCCCATCGTATTCCATGGTGACCTGTGCCTTGCCGTCCGGGCGGAGATAAGTCAGTGTCTTATCCTTTCGCAGTTCTGCCAGCTTTTTGCACAGCTTATGGGACAGCGAAATTGCCAGCGGCATCAGTTCCGGCGTCTCATCGCAGGCATAACCAAACATCATGCCCTGGTCGCCGGCGCCGGTCTCGGTAGTCTCGCCGCCTCTGGTTTCGATCGCATCGTTTACACCCATTGCAATATCCGGGGACTGCTTGTTGATCGCCTGGAGTACAGAACAGGTATAGCCGTCAAAGCCATACTTTGCTCTGTCATAGCCGATGTCCACGATCACGTCCCGTGCGATCTGCTGGATGTCCACTCTGGCAGTGGTGGAAATCTCACCCATGCACAGCACCATGCCGGTAGCGACTGTGGTTTCGCAGGCAACACGTGCCTTGCTGTCCTGTTCCAGGATAGCGTCCAGCACTGCGTCAGAGATCTGGTCGCAGATCTTGTCCGGATGTCCTTCTGTTACGGATTCGGATGTAAAAAGAGTTCTTGCCATTCGATTTGTTCCTTTCTGTCTCGCGGGAATAGTATCAAAAAAAGACACCCTCGCAGGGTGTCCAAAACTTTTTGTACAAACCCCTCATCTCTCGGTTATACCGCAGGAATTGGCACCGTATGTGACGAAAACGTCAACCGGTTGCCGGGCTTCACAGGACCTGTTCCTCCACCACTCTTGATAAGGTATAAGGTATGCCGGCAGCACCGCACGAAATATGCCGCACTGCTGTTATTTTATTATACATGATTCCGCCGGGATTGTCAATAGGAAATTTCGACATTTTCTGCAAATACAAAAAGGCGCTGCAGCCATTACAGCCACAGCGCCTTTTTTATTTACGGAGATCGTTTCAGAAAACGACTTCGATTATGCGTTCAGATCGGAAGTCTCCGGCAGAGCCTTGATGATGTGTACCAGGAACTTCAGCAGAGCGGTAGCATCGTTACCGTCGATCTCGCCGTTCTGATCGTAGCAGTCACCGTTCAGAGTCTGCTGTGCGTTGAAGTCAACTGCGTTTGCAGCCTTCTTGTTCAGCAGAACAGCGTCAGTGATGTCTACACGACCGTCCAGGTTGGTATCACCAAGCAGAACATCGCCCGGAGTTACAGAACCGCTGGTTACGCTGCTGGTTGCAGTTGTCTCAGTCTCAGTTGTGCTGCTCTCGATAGTGTCACTTGTCTCAGTGGTAGAAGTTGTAGTTGCTGTAACAGTTACAGTTACTTCAACAGTCTCGCCGTCCTTAGAAACCTTGATGGTGGTCTCACCAGCAGAAACGCCGGTTACAGTACCATTTTCGTCAACCTTAGCGATAGAATCATCAGCGGTCTCGAATGTGCAGCCATCCTTGTTCGGCTTCAGAGTCTCAGTCTCGCCTACACCAACGGTGATGTCAGACGGAGTAACCTTCAGGCTGTCAGACGGATCCTCAGCGTCATCAACCGGCATATCCGGATACAGCTCATACATAGTACCCAGAGCCATCATGATGTCGCCAGCATGCCAGAATCTGTGCAGAGTGAAGTAGTAGTTATCGGTGTTGCCATCCTTCTTGTAGTACTTCTCAGCTTCCTGATACATCGGAGACATCTTGTAGTTGGAGCGGATGTCTACGAATGCTACGCCGTCCTTGACTACGTCACCGTTCGGCATCTTACCAGTGTAACGATCAGCAGCCAGAGTCTTGCCCTCACCATTCTGCGTAGAACCGTTCGGCAGAGCCAGCTTGGTCTCCCACAGTCTCGGCAGGTTGGTATTATGGTCGGAAACGCCCAGACCGATATCATCACGATACTTGTTCCACTCTCTGTCGAGGAGCTGTTTGCCCAGGTACAGGGACTGCTGTGCCAGTTCTGTAGCAGATGCAGCAGATGCAGTGGTCTTGTTCTCATAGGAAGTCTTTGCAGCAGCGATGTCGTCAGTCTTAACGCCCTTTGCCTTTGCATAGTAGATCAAAGTGTTTGCCAGAGAAGATACACAACCCAGGTCGCCGTCGCCATAGCCAACGATGGTGCAGGTCAGGTTGTTGTTATCCTGGTACTTACCGGTCCATGTCTCCGGCTGGCCAGACCAGATCAAGCTGGACGGGATGGAGAAGGACTCGCCGTCATCAGTTACACCCTGTGTCAGATCCGGTACAGTGAACTCGGTGTCTGTGGTGTCATACGGTTCATACTTTGCAGAGAATGTCTTGGTTGCATTTGCAGTACCCAGGATGGTGTTGTCCATGAACCAGCCTACCCAGCGATCCAGAACCTTTTCCAGAGCTTCGCTCAGCTTCAGACCAGTGTCGCCAACCATCGGGTCATTTGCATTGTCAGACTTCACAACATAGTACAGTTCAGCCAGACGCTGTACAGCCCATACCTGGTTACCGATCCAGTGGTTCGAACCAGGGTCAGCATATACCGGGTGTTCCAGATAAGCCATGTTGTAGAATGTGGACACATCAGACGGATACTTTTCATAACGTCCCTTCCAGGAGTTAGTGCAGCCGCCGGCGATCGGACCATCCTTAGACATCAGCCACAGGTACAGTTCCATCTGTCTGCTCAGAGACTTCTCGAAGTCTTCAGTAGCGCCCTGTGCCTTCATGCCTGCGTTCAGATTGGAGTCATTTACCAGTGCATAAGCAGCCAGCGGATTCTGGTAGAATTCGTGGCAGTGAGATGCACCGATCTGCCATGCCCAGGAGCCGTCCATTGCGCCGCCCCAGGAGGTGTACCAGTTCATCAGATAATGCTTGCCATTATCAGATCCGCCCTGCTTCCACTTATCCTGGCAGCCGATTTCCTTGTAGTACTTATCGTACATATTATTACGGGTTTCATCACCCATCTTACCAGCCAGTGCGGAGATAGACTGATTACCGCCCCACTTGGAGTTAACAGTCTGATCGCCTACGCCCCATCTGTTTGCATCATAAACAGCCTGGATTGCACGGTCTTCTGCGTCCGGTGCGTTGGTATAAGACCACTGTTCAGCCGGAGTAGCTTCGGTGTTGAAGAAGCCCTTCATACCGCCGTTGCCTCTGATACCATAGGACTTGTGCAGGTCGGTACAAGCGTGCGGGATAGTTTCCCAGCAGGATTCCTGCTCGCCGCGCTGGAAGGTGTTGATCAGTGTGAACTGACCGCCACCGCTTGTAGATACAGCGCTCTGTGCGCCCTGAGAACCGTTTACAGCACCAAAGCCATACCAGTCATCTACGTCTGCCAGCCAGTGCATCAGGTACAGTCCCTTATCACTGCCGTACTGAGAGCAGAAGCTCTGGTGGATCGGGTTCTGTGCGGTATTGCCCTGCGCCATATCGGTCGGGTACATTTCAATCTGTTCCCACTCATCGCTGTAAGTAGCGCTCAGCTGACTGCCCTTCTGCATGAAGTTGCCACCCTGCTGATCCGGGATCATGGTTGCTTCCATGGTCTTCCAAGCCTTAGCCAGGTCGCCGACAGTCTCAGTAGAAGCGTCCTTTACGTTCTTTACTTCAACTTCACCGTTCTTTGCAGCGTTTACGATGTTATCACGCATTGCTGCGGTCCATACCAGGTAGGACAGTGCTTCAGAAGTTGTTTCGTGACCATAGTCCGGAGCCTCGATACACAGATCTTCTACCGAGTGATACGGGATGCCCAGACCGTCGGAAACGGTGTTCGTGCTGGACATATAGCCGTTCTGTACACCGTTGGTAACAACGTCATCGTACAGGGACATAAAGCGCTGTGCATAGGACTTGTCGCCGTATGCCTCGTCTTTGGTTCTGGTACCAGCGGCAGCAGATGCAGCGGTCGGCAGAACTGCCGAGCAAGTCATTGCAGCAGCCAGAACAGCAGCCAGAAATGTTTTGCTTTTCTTGAATTGCATAGTTTAGGAATTCCCCTCTCTGAAAGATAAATGTAGGAAATGATGATTTCCGCTGTGTTCGCATCCTTTCTTCACGGCAGGATCCGGCGGGCACAGCAGCTTATGTTTTTGAACGCATCCTTTGTCCATTTTCACAGGACACACACAAGGATGCCTTCTTTCATATCAAAAATTATACACCCCTTTCGAAAGTATGTCAACCCTTTGCACAAATTCCAGCTGTGAAATTTTGTATTTTTGTAGCTTTGCCCAGTTTCACGCTCGTTGTTTTGTGCAATATGACCCACATTTTTCTGTCATTGCGCACTTTTTCCGTCTCATTTTGCATTTTCGCCGATTCACCGCCGGATTTTCACAGCACTTTCACACAAATATGCCATACTGCTTTTGCGATACTTACAAGCTTTTCTGACGGTTGCAGAATCCGTTTTATCCATTATTCCCATATTTCATGATACTGTTACACTTTATATATGACAAGAACATATTATTTTGCGATAATAAAATGAGTTGTAAAAAGCCGACAAAACGGCTTTTGCAGAAAGGAGCAATCATATGGTTGAAATTCAAAACCTAACCAAATATTACGGCAGCAAGGCTGCGCTCAAGGGGATCAGCTTTACCATAAAGGAAAATGAGGTGCTGGGCTTTCTCGGACCGAACGGTGCCGGAAAGTCTACTACATTAAATATTATGGCTGGTGTCATCCCTTCCACCGGCGGAACGGTAAAGATCCAGGGCTATGACATTGCACAGCAGCCCGTCAAGGCAAAAAAGTGCATCGGCTTTCTGCCGGAGATCCCGCCGGTATATCCGGATATGAAGGTCCGGGAGTATCTGCACTTCGCCGCTGGACTGAAAGGCATCCCTGCCGCCAAGCGGAAGGGCGAAGTCGAGCGTGTTATGGAACGGCTGAAAATTACAGACGTGCAGAAGCGTCTGATCCGCAACCTGTCCAAAGGCTACAAGCAGCGTGTGGGATTCGCCATGGCGATCCTGGGCGATCCGCCGGTGCTGATCCTGGACGAGCCGACGGTCGGACTCGACCCCACACAGCTGATGGAGGTCCGCAATCTGATCCTGGACCTGCGCCGGAATCATGCCATCATCCTGAGTTCACACATTCTGGGCGAGATCAGTGCCGTCTGTGACCGCATCGTCATTATCAACCACGGTGAGATCAAGGCAGACGATACCATCGAACGCCTGGAAGAGGCAGACAACTCCGGTCTGGTGCTGAAACTGAAGATTCAGGGCAGCTCCAGAGAAGTGCCGAAGATTGCCAGGGCCGTGGAAGGCGTTGTCCGTGTGGACAACATCCAGTTCGTACAGACCGGCATCTACACCTATGATATAGAGCTGGAAAACGACGGTGTCCGGAATGCTTTGCTCTCCGCTCTGCTCCAGCACGGTCTGGAAGTCCTGGAAGTCTCTGCCGAGAAGAAGAATCTAGAACAGGTATTCGTCAAGCTGGTCAACCAAAAGACAAAGCACTCCAGTCTGGAAGATCTGCTCAGCGAAATGGACGAAGAGGCTGCCCAGAAGAGCGGCGATGCTCCGGCAGACGGCGCAGACACACCGGCAGCCGATGCAGACACAGCAGACAGTACGCAGAAAGAGGAGGAATAACCATCCATGTTTGCACTATATAAAAAGGAATTGCAGAGTTACTTTCTGTCTCCTATCGCCTATTTTGTCATTGCCTTTTTCATGGCAACATTTTCGCTGACCTTTATCCAGGACATCGGCAATGTTTCATCATCTACTTATACATTCTCGTTCCCGTCCATCTTTTACGTGAACATTTTCTATTTCATCTTCCTGTTACCGCTGCTGACCATGCGGACATTTTCGGAAGAGCGGAAAAACGGCACGGAGACCCTGCTGCTCTCCAGTCCGCTGAATGTTACCCAGATCGTCATGGCGAAGTTTCTTGCCACTGCCACCATCCTGCTGATGATGCTGGTCGTCTCTCTGTTCTACCCCATCCTCACCTCCATCTACGGCCGTGTGATCTGGTCCAGCCTCATCTGTACCTACATCGGATTCTTCCTGTTCGGTCTGGTCTGCATCGCACTGGGCATCTTCATCTCGTCTCTGACGGAAATGCCGCTGCTGGCAATCCTTATGAGCGAGCTTGCCATGCTCCTGCTGATGCTGATGGACAATCTGAGTGTAAACTCGTTCCTCTCCAGCATTCCGGTGCTGTCCGATGTGCTGAGCTGGTTCTCCAATCAGACGAAGTTTTATGTATTCTCCCAGGGACTGATGCGATTCTCCGATCTGCTGGGTTATTTCACTGAAATCGTCGTATTCCTGATCTGGACTATTATTTCCATTGAAAAAAGACGCTGGAGCCGGAGGTAACTTGCCATGAGTCAAAACAACAAAGAAAAACATTTCCACAACTGGAAAAACACCAAATTTGCCGGCATGGCATGGATTCTGGCAATCCTGGTCCTGGTCATTGCCATTGTATTGAATATGATTATCTCCCGGCTGGATTTCAGCTGGGACATTTCCCCGAACAAACAGTACAGTCTGAGTTCTACCACAGAAAAGTATCTGGATCAGCTGGACAGCGAGGGAAAGACAGTAGACTTCTACGTTCTGACCACGGAAGAGAGCCTGAAAAACGACATGGATTCTCTGACGCTGTACCGTGCGCTGGAAGAATATGATGCACACAAGTCCATCAACCTCATCTGGGTCGATCCGGATACGGACAATGACACCATGGAAAAGATCAACTCCGACAACGCCTTCACCCTTTCTACCGGTGACATGATCTTTATCTGTGACAACGTAAAAAAACGTATTCCAGGTTCTTCCATGTACACCACTTATACAGATGACAACGGCAACACCACCGGCGAGGACTTCAAGGGCGAAAACCTCATCACCGGCACCATTAAGGGTGTAGCAGAAAACCGTACGCCTACCGTTTACTTCCTGTCCGGTCACGGCGAAAAATCCCTGGACAGCTACACTCGTTTTACGACTAACCTGACCAACTACAACTATGCTGCAAAAGAACTGAACCTCTCTGAGGCAGATGCTGTGCCGGAAGATGCAGCCCTGGTGCTGGTCGCAGCACCCACCAAGGATATTACCGACGCAGAATCCGAAAAACTGAACGCCTATCTGGACAACGGCGGCAACATCAGCCTGCTCATGTCCCCCAACGGCGGCAGCTTTGTCTACACCAACCTGGAAAAGATCATGAAGGACTATGGCTTCTACATGGACTACGACCGGGTTTATGAGACAAACAACAACTATCACATTTCCGGTGACGCCTATACCATTCAGTGCGAACTGAACGAACTGGAAGACGACAGCGAGGCGACCGACCTGACCTCCGCACTGGTGGATCAGGGGCTGTACACCTTTATGCCGGAGTCCCGGAGCTTCCGCTATAATGACGAAGGCGGCAAATACACCATCGCTCCCCTCATCACCTCTTATGACAGCGCAGTCGGCGAACCCTACGGCGGCACAAGCGATGACCCGGAGGAAGAAAGCGGTCAGCTCCTGCTGGCGGCACACTCCACCAGCGTGGGCAGAAACGACTCCAAGATGGTGGTATTCGGAAACGCTGAGTTTATCGACGATGAACACGTCAGCGACGATACCGTTATCGTGCCGGTATATCTGTTCCTCAGCACCATCAGCTGGATGTACGACAGCGATATCAACATGGACATCGCAACCAAATCCACGACAAACGACTACATTTCCCTGCAGGATTCCGGATTTGCACAGCGTCTGATGGTAGTTCTCACGGTAGTACCGATCGCAATTATGGCAGTGGGTGTCGGCGTGTGGATCAAGCGCCGTAACTCATAAGCACTGTCTGAGGAGGCAAAACAATCATGAAAAGACAACTCATCATCGGACTGGTGCTGGTACTGCTCATCGGTGTGTGTTTCGGCACATATTTCGGCATCGACCACTATCAGACCCAAAAGGAAAAGAAGGCGGCAGAAGAGGCTGCGGCACTTCAGCTGAGTTCTTTCACGTCCGACGATGTGACCAAGCTGGTGCTGCATACGCCGGAACTGGACTACACCATCGACAAGGATGACGACAGCAAGTGGCAGGTTGCCGAGGGCAGCACCCTGCACATCAACACCTATTATATTGATGCACTCTGCACTTATGGCTGCGGAGTGACTGCCACAAAGGATCTGGGCGCTGCGGATGAAAAGCAGCTGGAGACCTATGGTCTGTCTGATCCGGTTTCCATCGCCTACTACACAGACGATGCGGACAAACCGGTCAAGACACTCTACGTGGGAAAACAGAACCCCACAAACACCAGTTTCTATATGATGCAGGATGATGATGACCACGTATATCTGGTGGATTCTGACACTGCCGGCTATCTCTATGTGACCAAGACGCAGCTGCGGTACCGTTATCTGCTGGACGATCTGAGTTCGTCTTTCACTGCGCTGACGCTGAAACGTGGAGATGAAACGGTCTACACATTTCAGGACATGGACGGCAACTCCGACTGGCAGCTCACAGAACCGCTCAGCACGCCTATCGGGGCAGACAACTCCAAGCTGTCCAACCTCTTCAACAACATCACAGAGCTGGAGGCAGACGACTTCGGCGACAGCGATGTGACGGCAGACAAGTATGCCTCCTATGGCTTTGACAAACCGGCATACACATTCCAGCTCACCCAGGCAAACGGTGACACTACCACCCTACTGGTAAAGGAATTTGACCCGTCTGTTTCTTCCTATGTGGATTGTCTCCGGGTGGAGAGCAACGAGATCCTCAAGATGGACTCCAACTACCTCAGCTTTTTGGAGGACAATGCCTCGGATTATATGCTCAGCACCGTATATAAGGTGAATCTGACAGATATCTCTGCTTTCACCGTGCAATATCACGGTTCGTTCAACGATACCACCCTGGACATCGACCGTAGCTTTACGGCGGACAGCGACAGCGAGACCTACAGCTGTGACGGAAAGCAGATCACAAGTGCAGACACGGAACTGCTGGAATCGTTCCAGACATTCTACACTGCGCTGTCCAATCTGTCCTATGAGTCACTGGACACTGCCGCAGATGTTCCGACTGACACCGACCCGGCGCTGCATCTGACTTATACCATGAAAGACGGCAGCACCCATACCATGGATCTGGTGAAGAAAGACGACACCACCTACTGGGCGTTCATCGACGGAACATTCACCCACGCCGTTGTGCGCCAGCGTGCGCTGAGCGGCGAGGACAAGGTATTGGTTGCCTATACCGCAATGGAAAAGCTGCTGGACGCTGCCGCAGCATAAACGACCGCACAAATCCAGAAAGAGGACACCGGCTGTGACCGATGCCCTCTTTTTTCTGCGCTGTAACAGGCTTTTTTCATGAAGAATTCTTAAAATCCATTGACAAAACGGTAAAAATGGATTATAATTGTAGAGTGCATATTGTTTTCATGATGCAAGGTCTTTCGAAAAGACAATGATATTTTAAGCGGCTTTGTGCAGTGCCGCTTTTCCAACAGAGGTGCAGCAATGAGAGTTCACAAGAAAAAGTCCCGCAGCAATTCAAAAATCTGGATCAATGTCTCCATCGGCGTTTTATGCGGATTCATTGTTCTGGTTTTTCTGATCGTTTTACTGACACAGACCGGAAAGCCGAAAATACAGCAGCAGATCCCTGCGGCAGTCAATGCCCAGAACACTGCCGCTCAGGCAGAAACAGAACCGGCAACAGAGGCTCCCACAGAACCGGAGACTCTGCTGACATATCCCACTGCTGCGGAGAATGTGACCGAACTGACGGCAAACAACATCTCCAGCGAACACGCTGTTCTGCTGGACGTGGACAACAACACCATTCTGGCACAGCGTGACCCGGATGCACGCATCTATCCGGCATCCATGACCAAGATCATGACACTTCTGGTGGCAGCGGAACACATCGAAAACATGGACGACACCTTCACCATGACGTATGACATCATTGCGCCGCTGATCGATGCAGAGGCATCCCGTGCCGGATTCGAAGAGGGCGAGACCGTTCCGCTAAAAGATCTGATGTATGGCATTGCGCTGCCTTCCGGTGCAGATGCGACCACGGCGATCTCTATCTATCTGTGCGGCTCGGAGGACGAGTTTGTTAAGCTGATGAACGAGAAGGCGGAAGAACTGGGACTGGAAAACACCCACTTCACCAACGCCAGCGGTCTGTATGACCCGAATCATTACAGCACAGCCACCGACATTGCCATGCTGATGAGCGCTGTGATGGAAAATGACACCTGCCGTGAGATTCTGGGTACCTATCAGTACACCACCTCGGCAACAGAGCAGCATCCGAAGGGCATTCCGCTGGAAAGCACCATGTTCAGCCGGATGTACGGCAACGAAGTGACCGGCATCACCATTGAGGCAGGCAAGACAGGCTATACCGATGAGGCAGGGCATTGTCTGGTCAGCTATGCCACCGATGCGGACGGCAAACAGTTTATTGCCGTGACTGCAAAGGGTCCCACCTATTGGAGAGCGGTTTTCGATACGTTCGCCATCTACGGTTTGGTACACGACGGCTATCCCATGCCCGACAACCTGGCTGCACAGGAAACCGATGAAAATGGTTCTGCCATTGATCCGACAGAAACTTCCACAGCTCCGGCGGCATAAACCGGAACGGTAATTTTTACAGGAAAGGAGGCTGGTTCCACGCCATGAGCAACCGGAAACAGAGACACCTCAGCCCCGCCGGCTTTCTCCTTGCGCTGGCGCTCCTCATCGTAGGAATATTTGCAGCAGACTATGTCTACCGCCTGTTTTTCCGGAGCAGTACGGAAAATATCATCGGAACCGGCGGCTTTTCAACCACATCTTCCTCCTCCGGAACTGCGTCAGAGGACGGAGAAAATGCAACAGATTCCACAGAAGAGACCCAGCCCAGCGGCATTGTGCTGCAGCTGACAGCAGCCGACCAGGCAAGCGGTCCGCTGGTTCTGGCAGATGCGTCCCATCCCTATACCGGCACTTCTGTATGGAGCGATTTTTCTGCGGTAACAGACGCCAACGTCAAAACACGCAGCACTTCACTGCAAGTTCAGCCGGAGATCATCCAGCCCATCTGTGAGCTGTTTGATGCCTATGCGGCGGCAAACGGCTATGCCAATCTCCAGATCTACAGCACGTTAGACGGCACGCTGGACAGTACCTCCATCTATACCAATATTCTCCCCGACCGCAGTACCGGTTACGGATTCGACATCGGACTCATCACCAGTACGGGAGAAGTTGTCCCCTATATCACCAAGTGCAACGAGTGGATGGTGGCAAATTCCTGGCAGTACGGCTTTGTGCTGCGCTATCCCAGCGACAAGACAGATACCACCGGAACTGCCTATGCACCGCACCATTTCCGGTATGTGGGAAAAATCCACGCTGCGATCATGCACGAGAACAACTTCACGCTGGAGGAATATCTCAATTATCTCCAGAACTATCCGGTAGAGTCGGGCGGTCTGTCCTATTCGGACGGCACACAGTCCTACAGCATCTACTACGTTCCCGCTGATGCCAGCGGCACGACCAAAGTTACGCTGCCAGAAAACACAGTCTATACTATATCCGGTGACAACCGAGGCGGCTTTGTTCTCACCATTACCAACGGCGCAGCATCCGGTGACACCGGGGCAGCGGAGACGACAGCGGCAGAAACGACAGCCGCATATTAAACTGCATCCAAAGAAAATACAAATCCCCCAAAGACGGCGTTTCACCATCTTCGGGGGATTTTTGTAGTTTGTGTATTTGCTTATCAGTTTTTCAGTACATCGCTCCAGGAGACATCCATGCCAACGCCGTGCATCGCAATGTACAGCATTAGATAGAACAGATCCTGGGTGTCCAGCACGCTGTCGTTGTTGATATCCATAAGCAGGATCAGCCAGCGGTTTACGTTAGGATTGTCATTAAATACTACGTCCTTTTCGCCGACTGCTCTTCTCGCAATATACAGCATCAGCTCGAACATATCCTGCGAATCCACACGCCCGTCCATATTGGCGTCGCCACGCACTCTGGGCAGCTGCTGCGTTTGTTTGGTCGTGGTTGTCGCAGAAGTTGTGGTGACTGTTGTCGTCTGTGCTGTTGTAGTTGTCGTGGAACTGGAAGTCGTTGCAGAGGCAGACGTGGTGGTACTGGTCTCTGTCCACGAAACTGTCAGCGTTGTACTGCCTGTGGTTTCTGTGGTGCTGCTTGTATTTGTCGTCGTTTCTGTTGTATCCGTTGTTGTGGTAGTTACGGTAGTGCTGGTTGTGGTTTCCGAGGTCGTTGTCTCCGTTGTTGTCGTCACTGTGGTAGTCGTCGTCGTGGTCGTCGTTTCGGTCACAGTTGTGGTTTCTGTTGTTGTCGTAGGTTTGGTTACCTTGGTGTAGCTTTGTGTCGTAGCGCTAGTGGTTGTAGTAGTTTCCGTGGTTGTCGGTCTGGTCTGCTTGGTATATGTTCCTCTGGATGTCGTTGTGAAAGGTTCTGTGGTCGTGGTTGTGGTAGTCGATGTGGTCGTTTCCGCAGAAGTGGATGTTGTGGTAGTGGTTTCTGTCGTTGTAGTACTGGTCGTTGCGGGCGCAGTCGTGGTTGTTGTGGTCTCTGCGGTGGTGGTAGTCGTTGTGGTCGTCGTCGTTGTCACAGTCGTTGTTGTAGTAGTGACCGGCTTTTCCTTTGCGGTAATGGTAACTGTACCAAGAACCGTTTCGTAATTTTCGCTGTCCGCCGGGACAAATCGCCATTGCAGGCGGTTTTCTCCGGATTTCAAGGTGTCGGAGGTATCCGCCGCCCAGGTCAGCACACCCGGCGTATTGGCGGAATCCAGACGAATCGGCGGCACAGCATCACCCTCTGTGTAAGAAACGCTGTCATCCCACACAACGGAGACCTTGGGTACGCCCTTTTCGATCACAAATTCCAGCGAATTGCTGCCGCTCCAATTGGTATCCGGCACAGGTGCAATGCGAATTGTTCCCCTGCCGGCGTTTACGTTGTTCTCATAGGAAAGGAGATAATCCGTTCCCTCCCTCAGGAGATGGTCTCCCACCTTCACCAGAACCTTTGGCGTCAGTTCCTCGCCGGTGTAATAGATTCTCTCCGTATCAGCCAGAGTGACTTCTGCCGCATTCAGCGGAATCGCCTGCAATCCCACAGAGAGAACTGCCTTGACATTCGGGTTGCCGGTGTCATAAACATAGGTGATATCGTTCAGCGGATCGTCTGCCACAACCTTTGCACCGTCCACCTGCGCATTGCTCCAGTCTGAGGCACGCTCCATGAGGAAACGGCTCCACAGCGTAGGCTCCAGGTACAGCTGCCTGCCGGAATACTGCGGCGTTTTCAGCGCACGGCAGCCGGTCAGATCACAGCTGGTCATGGGTGCCTCTTCTGAGAGATACAGAGACAAAAGCAGATTGTGTCCGGCGTTCAGCACATTCAGTTTCTTCAAAGTGGAAAGTATCAGCGCACTGATCTGGTTTCCGGAACAGTCCAGCTCTTCCATGCTGGTCTGGTCTGCAAGTTCCAGAGATTCCAGCTGGTTATCCGCACAGGAAAGCACTGTCAAGTTTGTACTGCCCAGCGAAATACTTGTCAGTTCATTTTTCTGGCAGTACAGCTTTTGCAGCACTGTGCAGCGCCGTGTGTCAAGTTTTGTCAGCTGGTTGCTGTCACAGTAGAGTTCTTCCAGCGTTTCATTCCGCAGCGCCAGTCCCGACAGCGCATTGTCGCCGCAGTCCAGCAGTTTCAGTGCGGACAACGCTGTCACATCCAGCTGTTCCAAATGGAGTCCCCGGCAGCGCAGTTCCGTCAAGCTGGTAAACCGGGAAACATCCAGTTCCGTCATGGCGTTCTTGCTGCAGTCCAGGGATGTCAGCGTGTCCGGCAGCGGAGACAGATCTGTGATCCGATTCTCGGCACAGTTCAGCTTTTTCAAGTTGGAGAAGTTTTCGATGCCAGTCAGATCTGCGATACCGCAGCCGGAAATATCCAGCTCTGTGACGATCTCCTGCTCCGACTTCTGGAGCATCCCATCCTGATTGCGGTCCAGTTTTTCCATGACATATACCCGGAACGCATCATCCGGAAAATGCTCGGCGTCAATCGCAATGGAATCCTCTTCCATTGCCTGCGGCACAAGCGTAAAACGTACCGTTCGTTCCAGATCATTGGCGTCGATGCAGTAGTCATACTGCACCTCTGCGGAAATGTCTGTCACAGTCAGCAGCGTGCCGTCACACACGGCATTCTGCCAGCTGTCCTCCGCTGCAAACTCCGGCGCAAAGCCATCTGCAAGCGTTGTCAAATCCAGCTGACAAACAGCATTCACTGGCACATTGCGCCGGTTTCCATCTGCCGACAGTGTTTGCAGCTGAGACAGTCCCGTCACATCCAGGGCGATCAGCTGATTCTCACCGCAGGAAAGCTCTTCCAACGACAGCTGCTTGGAAACGTCCAGTGATGTCAGTTGGTTCTGGCTGCAGTCCAGACGGGTCAGCTGCCGTCCGGAAAGATCCAGCGAAGTCAGCTGGTTTCCGTGGCAGTCCAGTTCCTGCAATGCCGACAGTCCCGAAAGCGACAGTTCCGGCAGCTGGTTCTCGGCGCAGTTCAGACTGTTCAACGTTTCACAGCCATTGAGGTTCAGCGCCGTCAGCTGATTCTTGGAACAGTCCAGGGTTTCCAGGCTGCTGCTGCGTGGCAGGAACAATGCTGTCAGTGCCGCATTGGCACAGCGCAGTGTTTTCAGCTGGGACAGTGAAATCACGGACAGACGTTTCAGCGCTGGGTTATCGCCGCAGGACAATGTTTCCAAAGCGGTGAAGTACTCCACGCCGGTCATATCTGCGATGCCCTTTCCAGAGGCGTCCATTGCTGTGACCGCCGCAATCTCCTCAGCGGAAAGCAGTTCATCCTGGTTCTGGTCGTACTGACGGACAAACGCCCGGAACACTTCGTCCGGGAAATGCGCCGCATCAATGGGGATACCTGTCTCCGTCTCCTCAGACGTTTTCAGCAGCAGGGTGAATGTTACCTTCTGGTCCTTGTTCGATGTGGGATAATAGGTGTATGTGATGTTCTGGGACGGGTCAGCGGCGTAGACTGCATCGCCGTCTGTAACAGCATTTGTCCAGCTGTCTGCATCCACACGGGAGATCTGGAAATCGCCGGGCAGATCAGAAAGGTAAAACCGATTCAGCGAATCCAGCTGGACGGTATAGCGATTCCAGGTGGCAGACAGCTTTTTCAGCGTCACCTGGTCGGAAACTTGAAGTGAAGTCAGCTGGTTGCCAATGCAGAGCAGAGTTTCCAGCTTTTCCAATCCGGAAACCGGCAGCACCGTCAGCTGGTTGCTGGAACAGTTCAGAGACACCAGTTCTGCACACTTGGAAACATCCAGCTGCGTCAGCTTATTGCTGGCACAATTCAGCGTATTGATTGCAGAAAAACCTGTGAGATCCAGCGCTGTCAGCTGGTTCATAGAACAGTTCAGAGATACCAGCTTGGTACAGCCGGTAATGTTCAGCACGGTCAGCTGATTCATGGTGCAGTTCAGCGTTTCCAGTTTCGGCGAACCGGTGAGATCCAGTTCCTTGATCCGGCACTGTGCGCAGTTCAGTATCCGCAGCACCGGGAAGTCAGAGACCTGGAATTCCTGGAGCGTGCTGTTGTAGGTTCTTCCAGCCCCTTCGCCGCCGGCAGTGTCAGCTTGGACAGATTATTTTGAGAACAGTCCAGACTTTTCAGCTGTGTCAGACCGGTGAGATCCAGTTCCCGCAGGCTGTTCTGGGAGCAGTCCAGGCTTTCCAGTTTGGTGAAATAGCGGATGCCGTCCAGTTTCCAGATGGAACGCTGTGAAATGTCCATCTGAGTCACATCGTCCAGTTCCGCACGAGAAAAATAGCCATCCCCGTCTGCATCCAGCGTCTGTACGTAACTGCGGAAGTCGCTGTCCGGAAAATGGGCTGCGTCAATGGGCAGCAACGTCTCTTCGGTCAGCAATGTAAATGTCACGGCAATGGCCTTTGCCGGATCGGTGTAGTACTGATACGTCACGTCTTTGCCCGGTTCTGTCACTGTGAGCGTTGTCCCGGAAAGTGTGCCGTTGGTCAGACTGTCCGGCACGATCTGTTCCGGGACAAATCCGCCGGGCAGGGTCGACAGGTCAAACTGTCCCAACACATCTGCATCAATGGAGACACGGTTTCCGTCTGCCAGCAGCTGGTCTGCGGTCAGTTTCGTTTCCCCGGTGTCCAGGGACGAAAGCTGGTTGTTCCGGCAGTCCAGGCTTTCCAGGCTGTTCTGTCCGCTCAGTGACAGCGCCGTCAGTTTGTTCTCCCGACAGCTGAGTTTTTCCAGCACAGATGCTTTCGGCAGCACCAGTTCCGTCAAACCGCAGCCGTTACAGCTGAGTTCCCGCAGAGCAGACAACCCGGAGACATCCAGCGTTTCCAGCGGCAGCCCGTCACAGTTCAGCGTCTCCAGCCAGTCCAGCTTTTCCAGTCCGTTCAAGTCTGCAACGCCGCTGTCCGCCGGGATCGTCAGCGCTGTAATTTGTTCCAGTTCTTCCAGAGAGAACCAGCCGTTTCCGTCGGTATCCATGCCGCTCAGCAGACTGCGCAGCGCCGCATCCGGGAAGTTCTCTTCGCTCAGTTCCAGATAGCGGTCTGTCTCCGGCTGCAAGGTCAAAGTAAAGGTCGCTACCGGGACAGCCTGCGCAGCATCCAGCTGATAGCCGTACTGCACCTGGGATTTTCCGGCTGCAATATGCAGGGTGTCCGGGTCGGTATCCTTGACTTCGGCGTTTTCCCAGCCGGTAACACGGCTGGTGTCCAGCTCCGGCAGCTGGGTCAGATCATAGGTATACGCCCCGGCACGCTCCGGCTGCGGCACAATGGTGCGGCTGTTTCCGGAAGCGTCCAGCGAGGTCAGAGAAAGCCCGGTGATGTCCAGGGCTGTAAGCTGGTTCTCTGCGCAGTTCAGCACCGTCAGTGCCGGATTCTCGGTCACACTCAGCGTGGTCAGCTGGTTGCCGGAGCAGTCCAGCGATGCAAGCGAGGTGTTTTTGGAAAGATCCAGCTGTGTGATCTGGTTCTTGGCACAGTTCAGTCCAGTCAGCGCAGTGTTGCTGCTCACGGAAAGTGC
>OHTN01000426.1_pt1 | contig 20947 bp, 25 predicted proteins | sample 1578971 | NCBI WGS metagenome assembly OHTN01 (sample SAMEA3879509, study PRJEB24766) | human gut metagenome | biome: human-associated habitat; feature: feces | place: USA | collected 1985/1987 | reverse complement strand
AGATTGACTGTGTTCTGCAAACTCTGCCATTCTCTCAGGGAAATGACCTGTTGGATAAACCGCCCATTCCCAAACGCCCCTACCGGCGCAGAAAAAGTGAACAAAACAGCTGACTGCCACAATTCTTTTTACAGGATTGTGGCTTTTTTCATATCCTGAGAAATTTGGAAGGAGTGAGGTCAATGGCCGTATTTCGCATTGAACGAACCAGAGATTATACCGTAATGAGCAATCACCATTTACGCAACGGGAAACTGTCCCTGAAAGCCAAGGGGCTGCTTTCCATGATGCTGTCCTTACCGGAGGACTGGAACTATACCACCAGAGGGCTTGCCGCCATCTGCAAAGAGGGCGTGGACGCTATCGGCGGCGCGCTGCGGGAGCTGGAAACTGCCGGGTACATTGTCCGTCATCAGCTACGAGATAGGCAGGGTCGGATCAGTGATACCGAGTATGTCATCTACGAACAGCCACAGCCGAAGAACCCGGATACGCCACAGCCGGATACGGCTTCACCAGATACGGGAAAACCGGATATGGACAAACCGGATACGGAAAAGCCCGCAGAATTAAATATAGAGAAATCAAATACTCAAAAATCAATTACTCATGGATCAAGTACCGATTCCATTCCCTTCCGGGAAACAGCGGCGGCAAGACCGCCGGAACGGAAAGGAAGGGATGCGATGTCTGTCACAGAGATAGAAAATTATCGGGAATTGATTTTGGAGAATATCGAGTATGACTGTCTGAAGCAGCGTTATCCGCTTTATCTGGATGACCTGAATGAGATCATAGAGCTGTTGGTAGAAACGGTCTGTGCCAAACGAAAGACCACCCGGATCTCTGGGGCAGACTTCCCTCACGAGATCGTGCGTTCCCGCTTTTTGAAACTGGACAGCTCCCACATCGAGTTTGTCATGGACTGTCTGCAAAAGAACACCACCCAGGTACGCAACATGAAGCAGTACCTGCTTGCGGTGCTGTTCAATGCACCTACCACCATGAGCAATCACTACACTTCGTTGGTCAATCACGATATGCACACAGGCGGCTGGTAAGGCCGTCTTTTCTCATGCCAAAGGAGGCACGACATGAATCAGATGGAAATTTTCAATAATCCGGAGTTTGGCAGTATCCGGGTCATTGAGGAAAATGGCAAATACCTATTTTGCGGCTCAGATGTGGCTGGTGCGTTGGGGTACAGTAATCCTCGTGACGCGCTACGCAGGCATTGTAAGGGTGTCGTGAAACGCGACACCCTTACTGACGGCGGTTTGCAACAACTTTCCTTTTTGCCAGAAGGCGATGTGTACCGCCTGATCGTCCATAGTAAAATGCCATCAGCAGAACGGTTTGAACGGTGGGTGTTCGATGAGGTCCTGCCTACCATTCGTAAGCACGGAGCTTATCTTACAAAAGAGAAGCTATGGGAGGTAGCCACTTCCCCAGAGGCTCTGATGAAGCTCTGCTCGGATCTGCTGGCTGAGCGTGAAGCGAATATTTCTCTGCGTAAAGAAAATGCACAGCTGGAGGGGAAAGCTGCTTTCTATGACCTGTTCATTGACTTAAAGCACAGCACCAATCTCAGGACTACCGCTAAAGAGCTGGATGTGCCGGAGCGCCGGTTTATCCGGTTTCTTCTGGAAAAGCGGTTTGTGTATCGTACTGCATCTGGCAATGTGCTGCCCTATGCCAATGTGAAAAATGCGGGGCTGTTCTGTGTGAAGGACTACTGCAACCACGGGCATACCGGCGCCTATACGCTGGTCACACCCAAGGGCAAGCTCTACTTTGCCCAGCTGCGGGAGATGATTTTGCTAGTCTCATAAGAACTGGAGAGGAAGTGAATTTTATGCCAGAAGGAAAAACAATCGGTCAGCTGATGGAGGAAATGCGCCAGAAAGCAGGGGCGCAGAATTATCACGGCCATGACTACATGGATCTTTAGCGATTTGCGGAGGACACCCGACACATGATTATTTTCGATGTGTTGACGCATGATTCTCCGGTGGGCTGGAAAGGAGAACGAACCCGCCTGTTTTTGTCAGATACGGGTTATGAAAATGCCTTGGATAGTCAGGAAAAAGGGCAGATCAAGATTCTCAGCCACGCAAAGGTCAGAAATGGAGATTTGTTCTATGACCGTTCTGATCAAATTCGTTGAGGGAGGTTCAATGAAGAAATACCTTTTCCGGTGGCTGGTAGTCCCGCCTTAGAAAGAAATGCACCATCCCTGCACATTTTGTGGAAAGGAGGCGATGAAAATGCAGGAAGAAGTGGAAAACAGAACTTTGACGCTAGTAGTCAGCGGAACAAAGTTTACTGGCAGGCTGTTTAAGACTGCCATCACCAAGTACCTTGCTCACTGTAAGGAAAAGAAGCTGCAAAAGCAGAGAAGTCGTGACGCTCCTGTGACACCCCACGGCAAACAGACCGTTAAGCAGCTCATTGGTCAGAATCAAGGGATCTCCAACATCGAGATCACAGACCCAGCCATCAAAGAGTTTGAGAAGATCGCCCGGAAATATGGTGTGGACTATGCGGTGAAGAAAGACCGCAGCAGCTCTCCGCCCAAGTACCTGATCTTTTTCAAAAGTCGTGATTCCGACGCACTGACCGCTGCATTTACTGAGTACACCAGCAAAAAGATCAAGAAAGCCGAGAAAACGGAACGCCCGTCTGTGCTGGAAAAACTCAGTCAGTTCAAAGAGATGGTCAAAAATGCTGTGGTGGACCGAACCAAGCGAAAGGAGCTGGAACGATGAAAAAGCAGTTTGACATCAAAAAGCTCGTTTTGCTGAACCTGCCCTATTTTCTGGTGGGACTGTTTGCTACCAACTTCGGAGAGGCATGGCGGCTGGCTCAAGGGGCAAATGCTTCGGAGAAATTCCTTTCCCTGTTTGCTGTCCTGCCTGGGGCGCTGAAAAGTTTCTGGCCCAGCCTGCACCCGTTAGATCTACTGGTGGGGCTGTGCTGTGGCGCTGGCCTGCGTCTGGCGGTGTATCTCAAGAGCAAGAACGCTAAGAAGTACCGGCATGGTCTGGAGTATGGTTCTGCCCGTTGGGGAACCTATGAGGACATTGCTCCTTATATAGATCCGGTATTCCAGAATAATGTGATTCTCACCAAAACGGAAAGCCTGACCATGAACAGCCGTCCCAAAGACCCTAAGACTGCTCGGAATAAAAATGTGCTGGTGATCGGCGGCTCCGGTTCCGGTAAGACCCGCTTTTGGTTGAAGCCGAACCTGATGCAGATGCACAGTTCTTATGTGGTCACAGACCCGAAGGGAACCATTTTAATCGAGTGCGGAAAAATGCTCCAAAGGGGCGCACCCAAGCTGGGAAAAGACGGAAAGCCCATGAAGGACAAGCACGGCAAGGTCATTTATGAACCTTACCGGATTAAGGTGCTGAACACCATTAACTTCAAAAAGTCCATGCACTATAATCCTTTCGCCTATATCCATAGCGAAAAGGACATTTTGAAGCTGGTCACGACGCTGATCGCTAATACCAAAGGCGAAGGCAAGGCCGGAGACGATTTCTGGGTGAAGGCAGAAACCCTTCTGTATTGTGCATTGATTGGTTATATCCACTATGAGGCTCCGGTGGAGGAACAGAACTTCTCCACCCTCATCGAGTTTATCAATGCGATGGAAGTCCGGGAGGATGATGAGGAGTTCAAAAACCCCGTAGATCTGATGTTTGACGCATTGGAAGCCGAGAAGCCAAACCACTTTGCGGTGCGCCAATATAAGAAATATAAGCTGGCGGCAGGTGTTGTATGCTCTAAAAGACTTCTTAATCAAGCAGTTGGGAAGTCTCTTAGAACACACAACCTAAAACCGAAGAAAGGAGCGCAAGTTATGAGAAAAAACGAGAAAATCACAGCTCTGTACGAACGACTGAGCCGTGATGACTTTGGCAAAGATGATGACCAACAGCGTGAGAGCAATTCCATTTCCAATCAAAAGGCTATGTTGGAGGAGTTCGCCGCACGGCAGGGCTTTACAAACATTGTCCATTTCACGGACGATGGCATTAGTGGTACTTGCTTTGACCGTCCCGGATTTTTGGCAATGATGAAAGAGGTTGAAGCCGGGAATGTGGAGTATCTGTGTATCAAGGACATGAGCCGCATGGGTCGTGACTATCTGAAAGTCGGTCAGATTATGGAAATCCTGCGTCAGCGTGGCGTTCGCCTTATCGCCATCAATGACGGCGTGGACAGTGCCAGAGGGGACGATGATTTTACCCCTTTCCGCAACATTATGAACGAGTATTACGCCAGAGACACCAGCCGTAAAATCCGTTCCACTTTCCAGTCCAAAGGCAAGTCCGGCAAGCACCTCACAGGCACGGTCATTTACGGCTATCTCTGGAACGAAGCCAGAGACCAATGGTTGGTTGACCCCGAAGCCGCTGATGTGGTCAAGCGCATCTTTGCCATGACGATTGACGGCTACGGTCCGTATCAGATCGCCAGCAAACTGAAATCGGAAAAGGTGCTTATTCCGTCTGCTTACCTTGCCCAACACGGCGAGGGCGTGAACAAAAATAAGACTTTCAAAGATGTGTACGGCTGGGGTTCTTCCACCATCTGCAACATTCTTGAAAAGCGTGAATATCTGGGACACACCATCAATTTCAAGACCCGAAAGCACTTCAAGGACAAGAAAAGCCATTATGTCCCGGAGGACGAATGGACGATTTTTGAGAATACGCACGAAGCCATTATTGACCAGCAGACCTTTGACCTTGTGCAGAAAATCCGTGGGAATGTCAGACGCTACCCGGACGGCTGGGGCGAAGCAGCTCCCCTCACAGGCTTGCTTTATTGTGCCGATTGCGGCGGCAAGATGTATGTCCACCGTACCAACAACGGCAAGCGTATTTCTCAATATACCTGTTCCCAATACAGCAAAGTCCCAGTTGGAAAGCTCTGCACGACACAGCACCGTATCAATGAAGATGTGGTACTGTCCCTTGTTTCCGAAATGCTCAAAGCTATTGCCGAGTATGCGAAGCATGACAGAGCCGAGTTTGTCCGAGTGGTGCAGGAAGCGCAGTCCAGCCAGCAGACGGCAGAGGTCAAGAAACAGCGGATACGCCTTGCCACCGCAAAGCAGAGAGTTTCCGAGCTGGAAGTCCTGCTCTGCAAAATCTATGAGGACAACATTTTAGGCAAGCTGTCCGACAGCAGATACGCCACTCTGGACGCTCAATACGAAAAGGAACAGTCCGAGCTTACCGCTGAAATCTCTGTTCTGGAAAAGGCTGTCAAGAGCTATGAGAAGCACGAAAAGGACGCTGACCGTTTTATCGCTCTGATTGACAAGTATGAGAACTTCGACAAGCTGACCATTGCCATGCTCAACGAGTTTATCGAGAAAATCCTTGTGCATGAGCGTGACCGCAAAGGCAGTATACAGACCACACAGGAGGTCGAGATTTACTTCAATTTTGTTGGGCGTTTCGTTCCCCCGGCGTTTGGAGAAGTGGAGCTGACCCCGGAGGAATTAGAAGAAATCCGCAAGCGAGAGGAACGCAAGGACAGACTTCATCAGAACTACTTGAAGCGTAAAGCCAGCGGAGCGCAGAAGCGATACGAGGATAAAATCAAGGAGCGGAAAAAGGCAGAAATCGAAGCCAAGAAAGCCGCCATTCGTGCAGAGGACATTGCAAAGGGCGTGTTCGTCCCTGTCAGCAGTTTACCGCAGAGAGAGCCGATGAAAGGAGTACAAACAGCATGAATATCACTTACACACAGAACGGCGATTATCTTATCCCGAACATCGTTATCCGCAAGACCAAGCCCATCGGACACTACGGCAGACTTCGCAAGGCGTATCTGGAAATGCACCGCCCGATACTGTTCAATGAACTGGTGCTATCCGACAAGCTCTTTGAACATTGTGCCGAGATTGACGAAGCGGCACGAAACCGCATGGAGCTGATCGTGCGGTCACTGGCAGAGCAAAACGGCGTGACCGAGCAACTGAAAGCCGAAAACCAAATGGAATGGGTGCGGCAGATGAACGCTTGCAAGGCACAGGCAGAGGAGATTGTGAAAGTGGAATTGATTTATGATTGAGCGAGGAAGTCCGGGCAGAAAACTGTTCGGACTTTTCTCATGTAGTCCAAAGTTGCGGTAGAATTGTTCACGAGTTTTATGGTACAATTTATGCGAATAAAGAAAACGGAAAATTAGAATCTAACAAGAGAATGTGGTTGTATGAAAAAATCCATATTAGTATTTTGGGCAATCGTGTGTCTGTTACCTATTCAAAGGAGGTTTAAGAATTTTAAATGAAACATATAAGAAATATATTGCTGTTGATTACGATTATTTTTGCTTTTGTTATGCAAGCTGAAGTATATCAAAATATGCTCTGGAACTTTAATGGTGCTTATTATTTATCGTCCAGATACACAACTACTAATGACGATATGGATTCATTTTTAGCCAATGCAGAAGATACAGCTGAGAAGCATGGTGTTCATATTTTTTCGACTTTTAATCAGAGAGTTTCTAATTATCAGACAAGACTTTATATTTATGGTGATGATACCGTTGTTCGGGATAGTCTTAAAAGCACAATGGATATTGAGGAAAAAACATATACGGCTTTGATAGGCGGAATCACCGTAATAGAATTTGAAGATTTTAGAGAAGCAAAAAACACAGGCAATGGACAGGAAATAATGGTCAGCTATATCGGTGACGATGATGACATTATTGCCACATATCAAGATTTGGCAAAAGAATATTCTATATCGCAGCCAGAGTTTTGGCAATCAACCGAAACTGATATGATGTTCATTGTTTGGGGCCTGGTTGCCATATTGATGATTGTACTTAATATGATTGAGGTGATACGCAGACAAAAGGAAGTAGTTGTACGAGCTTCTCTGGGCGAAAATGCTGCTGTGATTGCTCTAAAAGCTGTAGTGGCTGATATGATTTCATATGCTGCATTATTCGTCTTAGCAAAGTTGCTTGTTTCTCAATTTATATCGGGAGCGTATGAAGATCATCTCATTTTGGCAGTGTATTGTGCCGGAGCAGTTCTTTCCGTAATTCCTTATGCTGCTTTTGTCCGCTTTGATGTAAAAAAAGCCTTTGCCAATGCTTCAGATAAAAAAGGTATGTTTTATCTTCTGAACGGTCTTAAAGTATTTGCTACTGCTATGACGATTTTTACAATAACTACAAATCTCAGTAGCATTCAAGGTAATTTACTTACAAACACTACTCTTTTAGAAAATCATTATAATGATTACTATTTTGGAGTTATGCAGATTGAACCTCCTTTTGAAGAAAATGAGGAGGAATCCAAAGAGAGCGAATTTTGGAATGACCTTTACGAAAATGAATACAACACTATAAATCCGGTGGTCTGCATAGGCAGCCGGATAAGCGATACGGATAATTATATTTTTGTAAATCATAATGCCAGAGATATGCTGCAAGGGTTTTCTGATATGCTTACTGAAGATGATGAAAAAGAGGATATCGTGGTCTTCGTGCCAAAGGGAAAAAATGCGGAATCATACAAAGATATCGCAAAAGAGGAAATTGACTCTCTTACCCAAAATGCAGAAGAACTGCGTGTTGTTTATAAAGAATATTCTGGCAGAGAGCAATTTTATTATCTCAATTCGAACAGAGAAGAGGCTATTGACGGATTGTCAAGAGCAACAAATCCGATTGTTATTTATCAGGCAAATGAGGCTGTTGCTTTGAATGGAAGTTATATCGAAACAGGAACATATAATGGTGAGGTGATCTACGGATGCGATGAAAGCACAATTCGTAATGCTGCGAAAAAATATGCAGAACAGCTTGGTCCACACTATTTTATGCTGACGAATGTCGGGGAGGATTATACTTATAGTCATAGTTTCCTCGTGAAACTGATTGGCTTTATAAGCTCTCTTTGCGTATTAGTATTGCTGTTAGATATCGCTATCATCATATCTGAAGTGAAAATGGAATTTAGACTTAATGCGATGGAAATCTCCCTCAAAAAGGTTTTGGGCTATCGCTTTTATGAAAGGCACAAAAGATTTATTTCCGTTAATCTCTTAGAAAATATAGCCGTTGTGATATTGATTTGCATTGTTTCGCTTTTTATATCTAACGCAAGTGTCGGGATTGCTTTACTGGTTGGAGCATTGCTCACCATTATTGAAATGGCAATCATTTTCACAAATGTTATGTGGGTTGAAAAAACAAATATCTCAAAGTCCTTGAAAGGTGGATGTTTATGATTATAATTCGTGGCTTAAATAAAGCATTTGGAGAGAAAATAATTTTCTCCAACTTTAATTTGGAAATTCCGGATGGAAGTTTTGTAGTAATCAGCGGGGATAGCGGCAGTGGAAAAAGCACTTTGCTCAATATGATTGGTGGTATCGAAAAGCCGGATAGCGGCAGTATCATAATCGAAGGGCTGAATATTACCCGGCTTAAAAATAAAAACAGTTTTTTTGCGGATACAGTGGGGTTTCTTTTTCAGAATTTTGCACTGCTTGAAAATAAGACAGTTAAAGAAAATTTAAGTTTGATTAAAAAATCAAGCCGAACTAAAGTATCACTTAAAGAAGCTCTTAATCGTGTGGGGTTATCAAAGGAAGTTAACAAAAAAGTTTATCAGCTTTCCGGTGGTGAACAACAGAGAGTTGCTTTAGCTCGTCTTATGATGAAAAAATGTTCTGTTGTTTTGGCAGATGAACCTACTGGCTCACTTGACAAGAAAAATAGAGATATTGTTATGAGGTTATTGCACGAACTCAATGAAGAAGGTAAAACGGTTATCATTGTTACCCACGATCAGGGTATTATTGAAGATGAACCTTATGTTGTGAAAATCTGAGAGTACCTCTTAGAAATGTCTTGATCTACATTTTATGTAATTTGGGTCAGAAGAAAATCCCTTTAGGAACTAAAGGGCGCACTTCTATACTCTCCTATCGGGAGTATGTGCGTCCTGCGGAGCTTCATTCCCGGTCAGCAGAGAAAAACTGCTTGACCGAAAATGTTTCGTCACTTCGTTCCGTCAAGGGAGCTACACTCCCTTGCGACGCTTGTGCGTCTATCCCTTGTGGACTTGCCGTCCGCAAACAGCATGAAATGCTGTTCGCCGCCAGCAAGTTTGAAAAACTGAATACCGAAAAACTGACCGTTGACTGGTCGCACTATGCGAAAAGTTGACGGTCTTTTTTTATCCCAAAAATCAAAAAAGGAGGTCAATCACAATGACAAAACCGAAAACCCTTGAACAGCTCCGAGCCGAAAAGGAACGAGCCGAGACGCAGCTTGCACAGGAGAAGCACAAGCTCAACCGTCTTGAGAACAGAAAGAAATATCTGGAGAAAGGCGAAAGGCAGAAACGCACCCATCGTCTTTGCAATCTGGGCGGCACGATTGAGAGCCTTGCCCCGGAGGTCAAAGATCTCACACGCACCGAAATGACAGAGCTGATGGAACACATCTTTTCTCTGTCCGAAGTCCAGCGAGCCGTCCGTCACATGGCGATTACTCACACCAACCAAGCGAACAGAGAAAAGGAGTTGAAAGCCGATGGCACTATTTCATCTGAGCGTCACGCAGACTAAGCGAAGCGCAGGACAGTCCGCTATTGCTTCTGCCGCCTACCGTGCCGGGGAGCGATTGTATAGCGAGTATTATGGCGAATACAGCGACTACACCCGCAAGGGCGGCGTGATCTGCTCCGACATTCTCCTGCCGTCCCATGCACCGCCCGAATACGCAGACCGCCAGACCCTATGGAACGCCGTGGAAAAAGCCGAGCGTGGAAAGAACGCCCAGCTTGCATACAGCTTTGACATTGCCTTGCAGAATGAATTTTCCCTTGAGGAAAACATCGCTCTTGCAAGGCAATTTTTATTGGAGCAGTTTGTGAGCCGTGGCATGGTGGTTGACTTCGCTGTACACCAGCCAGACAGAGAGGACGGCGGCATACCCAATCCCCATTTTCATGTGCTTTGCCCCATCCGTCCCATCGAGCAGAACGGCAAATGGGGCTGTAAGCAGCACCGAGTTTACGAGCTGGACGAGGACGGCAACCGTATCCGGGACGCAGATGGAAACTTTGTGTTTAACGCCGTTCCCACTACCGACTGGGGCAGTCCCGAAACGCTGGAATACTGGCGGCAGACATGGGCGGAGCTATGCAATGGCAAGTTTGCGGAAAAGGGGCTTGACGTTCGTATCGACCACCGAAGCTATGAGCGTCAGGGCGTGGAGCTTCTTCCCACCGTCCATGAGGGCGCAACCGTCCGGGCAATGGAGAAGAAAGGCATACGCACCGAGAAAGGCGAGTTCAACCGCTGGATCAAAGCCACCAATGCCGTTATCCGGGACATTAAGAAGAAAATCGCTCTCCTGTTTGATTGGATTGCCGAAGCAAAGGTGGAGCTTGCCAAGCCGCAGGCACCCGACCTTGTTTCTCTGCTGAACGCCTATTACACCCAGCGCAGAGCCGGGGCGTATTCCCAGAAAGGTAAAATCAGCAATCTAAAGGAGATGAACGAGACTTTCAATTATCTCCGGGCAAACGGCATTTACTCCCTTGAAGATTTGGAACACCGTGTCAGCGAACACAGTGCTGCCACAGAGAGCTTGAAGAAAACGCTGGACGAACAGACCGCCCGAATGAAAGCAATTAAGCAGCTCTATGACAGCTCCGCTGCTTTCCAGAGCTTGAAGCCTGTCTATGACGGCTTGCAGAAAATCAAGTTTGAGAAGCCCAGAGCCAAGTACAAGGCAGAGCATGAAGCGGAACTGAAACAGTTCTACGCCGCCAGACGAAAGCTGACCGGGGAGTTCCCAGACGGCAAGGTGGATATGAAAAAGCTGTCCGACGAGTATGACGAGCTGGAACAGGCGCACAACACCACCTATGGCGAGTTTAAGACCGTCAGAGACGATTTACACCGCCTTTGGAAGGTCAAGTCATGTGTAGATACTGCCGCCCGATTTAACGAGCGTACAGAGGAACAAAAGCTCCAAAATCGACCCCAAACACGACAGAAAAAGGAGGATATGACACGATGAAAAAATACGACTGGAAGAACGAGTACAACCCCATCCGCAGAACGGCAAAACGCCTTTTGAGCGGAGAAGCTTTGACCGATGGCAGACCGCTTTCCGACCTGATCGAGCTGGACGAACACACCCGGAAATGCCTTGCCTTTGAAGCCACCCTCACCGACCGCCAGATTGATATGTTGCAGGAGCTGGGCTATCTGCCTGTTATCATGAGACAGTACGGCGAGGAATGTGCGAACTGCCCCTACACGCTGGACGAGCGTGAGCATGGCATTTGCAGACGATGCGCTGTTTTCAAGAAGTAAGGAGGACGCCCATGCAGTACACCCAAGCACAGATCGACCGGGCAAACGCCGTCAGTCTGGAAGATTTTCTCCGCACACAGGGAGAGACACTTATCAAAAGCGGACGGGAATACCGCTGGAAAGAACATGACAGCCTGACCGTCCGGGGAAACAAATGGTTTCGCCACAGCCAGAGCAAGGGCGGCTATCCTATTGATTTTGTCATGGAGTTTTACGGCAAGTCCTTTCCCGAAGCAGTCCAGCTCTTAACCGGCGAAAGCGCCGAGGGACAGAGCGAAGCCAGCACAGCACCGCCCACAGCGTTTCACTTGCCCTTGCACAACAGGACAGCCGACAGAGCAATCCAATATCTCACAGAAAGCCGAGGTCTCAACAAAACGCTTGTTGAGGCTTTTCTTCTTTCCGGGGATATTTACGAGGACGCAAAGCGGCACAATGTTGTGTTTGTCGGCAGAGACCGAAGCGGTACGCCGAGATACGCCCATGTGCGAGGAACGGCAGACCCATTCAGACAGGACATTGCCGGGTCTGACAAGTCCTATCCGTTCCGCTATGAGGGAAACGGCAATCAGCTCTTTGTCTTTGAAGCACCGATAGACCTTTTGTCCTTTATCTGCCTTTATCCGCAGGACTGGCAGACAAGGAGCTATCTTGCCCTGGGCGGCGTTTCGGGCAAAGCCCTTGACCGTTTCCTTTCTGAACGCAAGGACACCCGAAAAGTGTTCCTCTGCCTTGACAGCGACACCGCAGGAAGCGATGCCTGTACCCGACTGGCACAGTCCATTCCCGGCGAGATCGCCGTCATTCGCCTTGTCCCGGCAAGGAAAGACTGGAACGATGTTCTCCGTCAGCAAGGGGACATTCCCAGCCGCAAATTCATAGCCGAGACAATCACGCTGCGAGAGCTGCCCACCGCCCAGCCTGTTCCCATGCTCCGCATGGCAGATGTGGAGCTGACGAGCGTGGATTGGCTATGGTTTCCCTATATCCCCTTTGGAAAGCTGACGATCATACAGGGCAACCCCGGCGAGGGCAAGACCTACTTTGCCATGCGTCTTGCGGCGGCTTGCACCAACCGAAAGCCTTTACCCGGTATGGAGACCCTTGAGCCTTTCAACATCATCTACCAGACCGCAGAGGACGGTCTGGGCGATACCGTCAAGCCCCGACTGATGGAAGCGGAAGCAGACCTTGAAAGAGTGCTTGTCATTGACGATAGGGACACACCGCTGACCCTTGCCGATGAGCGCATAGCAAGGGCAATCCGGGAGAACAACGCAAGGCTTGTTATCATTGACCCGGTACAGGCGTTTCTGGGCGCAGATGTGGACATGAACAGAGCAAACGAGGTGCGCCCGATATTCCGCAGTCTGGGAGACATTGCACAGGCTACCGGGTGCGCTATCGTGCTGATCGGACACCTGAACAAAGCCGCAGGAACGCAAAGCACCTACCGGGGATTGGGGTCTATCGACATTACGGCGGCAGTCCGCAGTCTGCTTTTTATCGGCAAGCTGAAGGACAGCCCCACAACGAGGGTGCTTATCCATGAGAAAAGCTCCCTTGCGCCGCCCGGACAGTCCCTTGCCTTTTCTCTGGGAGACGAGAAAGGCTTTGAGTGGATAGGGGCTTATGACATTACCGCTGACGAGCTTCTTGCCGGGACGGACACCGCCAAGACCGAGAGCAAGACCGCACAGGCGCAAATGCTCATTCTGGAACTGCTTGCGGACGGAAAGCGTATGCCGAGCGCAGAGCTGGAAAAGGCAGTCAATGAGCGTGGGATTTCCTCACGCACCATGAGAACGGCAAAAAGCCGTATCGGAGACAGACTTGTGACCGAGAAAGACGGCACAGTATGGGTCTGCTATCTCCGAGACTGACAACAGGAACACGGCAAGCGTGGCAAAGACGGCAAGGTTTTTATAGATACCTTAATGTTGCCGCCTTGCCTTGTTCCCTCATACCGACACCGCCCGATGATGAACAGTCACCGGGCATTTTTCATTTACAGGAGGATTTTGAATGAACAATACCGCAACCAACACCGCCACTTGCCCGACTGTCAGAAAGCAGATCGGCAAGACAACCTATATCGTCCGTGTCCATTTCAGCGAGACCGCCAAGGAGACAATGGAGGACAAAATCAAGCGTCTGCTCCGTGAGGAAGTCCGCAAAATGTGACTTCTTTTTGAATTTGATGAAAAAGTCCTTGACTTTTCGTCTCTGGCAAGACAGCGAAAAGCATTTTAATTTCTTGCGGTGCGCGCCTTGCCGTATTCGACATTGCAGAGTTGCGTGAGGTCACAGCTTATGACGAGCTGGAGCTGGATACTCTGGGAGACCGGAAAACTGCTCTGTTTCTCATTATGAGTGATACAGATGACAGCTTTAACTTTCTGATTTCCATGTGTTATACCCAGCTGTTTAACCTGCTCTGCGAAAAAGCCGACGATGTGTATGGCGGCAGGCTCCCAGTCCATGTGCGCTGTCTCATTGATGAGTGCGCCAATATCGGGCAGATCCCTAAGCTGGAAAAGCTGGTGGCAACCATCCGAAGCCGTGAGATCTCCGCTTGTCTGGTGTTGCAGGCGCAGAGTCAGCTCAAGGCGATCTATAAGGACAACGCGGATACCATCATCGGTAACATGGATACTTCCATCTTCCTGGGCGGTAAGGAGCCGACCACGCTCAAGGAGCTGGCTGCCGTGCTGGGCAAGGAAACCATCGACACCTACAACACAGGAGAGAGCCGTGGGCGGGAAACCTCCCACTCGCTCAATTATCAAAAATTGGGAAAAGAGCTGATGAGTCAGGATGAGCTTGCAGTCATGGATGGCGGCAAGTGTATCCTCCAGCTGCGCGGTGTGCGGCCATTCCTTTCGGATAAGTACGACATCACCAAGCACCCCAATTTCAAGTACACTGCTGATGCGGATGACAAGAACGCTTTTGACATTGAAGCTTTCCTGTCCGCAAGGCTGAAACTCAAGCCCAATGAGGTCTGCGATGTATATGAAGTAGACACAAAGGGCGCTTAATTTCGTTCCGCTTTAGAAGGGAGTGATCTTATCTATTCGCCGCACCTGCCCTCTATGGGCCATTGGCGTACAAAGCGGACAATCGCGAGAAAAAATAATGAAAAAGGAGGACAGCCGGAATCATGCCCCCGGAAACCGGGCGGCAGATTGTTCCGGCTTTTGTATGCCTATGAAACATGACAAACCTATTTTTTAATCAGATTCCGGCTAACAAACTATATGGCATTTTTTGAACAGGCAATCACCGTTCTTCAGACCCTCGTTATCGCGCTCGGTGCCGGTCTCGGTATCTGGGGCGTCATCAACCTGCTGGAAGGTTACGGCAACGACAACCCTGGCGCCAATGCTCATGTACGGTAGAGAAGCACAAAGCAAAACAAAGACAGCCAGCCCTGCCACTATTCCGAAGTCAGGGGAACGCAATAGAAAAATTCATAGCTGTATGCTATACTTAATTAGCATTTGAACATATCAAGCTGACACAGCAATCTCTTTGCTTGCCGTTAATGCGCGTCTACCAATAGTCCGCAGAAAGCAAGAGTAGCGTAAAGGTATAAAAATTTCAAACTTCTTTGTAACGAAATTCCGATTTCTCCGTCTAACCTATGAAGCTGAAGGAGGTGATGACAAGTATGGACTATGAAAAGCTCTATAAAGCCTACTATTTACAGGTATACTCGTATACTATTTCTCTTGCCAAAAATCGTGAGATAGCAGAGGAAATCACGCAGAACACATTCTATAAGGCTGTTTCTACAACATCACAATTCAAAGGTAAGTCAGATGAATTGACATGGCTCTGCTCCATAGCAAAAAATCTTTACCATGATGAAATGCGAAGCCGTCAGCGAGTAGCTGATGTGAGTGAAATCAATGACTTGCCATCAAATGAAAATGTTGAGAACTCAGTTGCAGATTCTGACATGGCGTTCCGCATACACCTCGTTCTTCACCGTTTGGAAGAACCATACAAAGAAGTCTTTCAGCTTCGCGTATTCGGGGAACTATCTTTTTCACAAATCGCTGCAATTTTTGGAAAAACAGAATCATGGGCGAGAGTTACTTATCATCGTGCAAAGCTAAAAATTCAAGAAAGGATGGATGAAAAGCATGAGTAAACAATGCGATATTGTTCGAGATATTCTTCCGCTGTATGTTGACGGTGCTTGCAGCGAAGCAAGCGCAGAGATGGTAAAAGAGCATTTGAACGCCTGTGCTGACTGTAACGCAATTTATCAGAAATTGCTTTCTCACACGAGCGAAGATGTTCTTCACGAAGAAAGCGAAAGCGTTATTATGCGCCATGAGGCAAAAGAAAAGCAGAGAGGCAGAAAAAAGATAACGATTGCTGTTCTCGTTTCCATCGCTCTTTGTATCATTGCAATTTTTGCAGCTCTCTTTCTGTTACCTATAAACATTGCTTATGAGCCTGTCAAAATCGACTTCCCATTTGAGGTTGAAGATGTCGAAAGCGTTGAAATGTACCACTATGACGGAGTGCCTGCATCAGCAGAAAAGAAAGTAGTTGTTGCTGAAAATGATATAAAGACCCTGTATGATAAGTTCAAGGGCTTATCCTTAAAAGACAAAACAACTGAGGAAACTGCCGGAGCAGATGTGACCAGCTTTAGATTTAACCTCTCAGATGGAACAAGCTACGATTTGATTTACGCCTGCTATGGAGTTAAAAACGGCGAATTGAAGTCAGCAGCAGGCGGTTTTAAGTATTTCACAAGTGCGGATATCGGCTCTTATTGGAACAATTTGAATACGGAACTTGAAGCAATTCCTATCAATGAGAGTGAATTGCCGTGAGCAGATAGCAAACCCAGCCGAGCCTGTCAACGGTCAAGATGAACGGCGGAAATGCGCCGCTGTTGACAGCCCCGCCCGTCTTTGCTGTTCGGTAATCAAGAGGGCGACAGCACAAGATGCTGCCGCCCTCTGCCATTATTCAGAAAGGGGGATTTTCCATGACCGAACACGAAAAGTATCAAGAACATATCCGGCATACACACGATGCCTTTTGCAAGACTGTTATTCGCCACGCTGCCATAGACGCAGCCCGGAGCATACGGAGCCGCCGCAAGCGGGAAATCTCGCTTGAATATCTGATAGAAGAAAAACACTATCCATTCAGTACCACAGATAAATACTTTGCGGAGCAATCCGGCATGACCAGCTATCCGCTTTTCGTCTGTGGTCAGATGGTGCTTTTGGAAAGTCCAGAGCTTGCCGCAGCCCTGTCCGCACTATCACAGATGGAACAGGAAATCATTTTCTTGTACTACTTCCAACGATTGACGCATAGGGAGATTGGACGGAGATATGGACGGGCTGGCAACACAACCGGGCGGCGTATTCAGATGATTTTACGGCGGCTACGGGCAGAGTTGGAGGGTTTGTCCTATGAGCCAGCTACTTCCCTATGAGACAATCGTTAAGGCAAGCGAGGGCGACCCGGAAGCTGTTGCCGCCGTCCTATCCCATTATGCGGGATATATCCGCTCTTGTGCGAAAATGGACGGACAGATTAACACGGATATGCAGGAGCATATCGTCAGGCAACTGATAGAAAGCCTGTTGAAGTTCCGCTTTGACCGCTAAACAGAAAAGTTGTATAATTAGAGCCTGACAAATTAAACTTCAATGAGGGTAGAGCAAATGGAACAGATTATCAATTATAGAGACATACCCACAGATAAAAGGATTGACATATTAAATGCTCTTGAGCGAATAGGTTTTTTTCCGGCATACGGCGGCGTGAGAACAATGCAGCAAATTATGGAAAAGTCAGTTCCAGGTTCAGGCCCACAATTCTATTTCGTTTTCCGTGAAAATGAGTTGATAGGGTACAATTTTCTCATTGGGGACACTAAGAAATATAAAGCGTTCCCATGGCTTGCTATTAGCAATATGGATGAGCAGAAGTTGACTGTTTGTGAAGAACTGATGAAAATACAAATTGCCTTTTTTGAAGAACTCGGAATGCAAAAGATAGCAGATCATTGCGTTAGGATTATGGAAGATTACAGAAAAGGAATTGGAAAGCAGAAAGAAAGCGATTGCAGATAAATTCCATTTGAAAAACGGCTGACAATTTAATACCGCCGCCCATCACAGCGGCAGATAAGCAGTAAATCTTGAAAAGGTTTACTGCTTTTTTTGCGCCCATTTTCAAAAATCTTTGGCAAACCACACCGCCGGATTGTTGTAGGGAGCAGACAGGGAAAATAAAAAAATTTTTGCTGCGTTTGCCAAAACGCCCCCTTTTCACCGTTGTAGTGGTGAACAGCGGGCAGAACACGCCGCCGCAATCGCTATATTGGTGGAGCAAGCCAGTATATCCGCAAACCAGAGCCGCCGAGGAAAGCGGTAGTTTTTTAGAGCAAGATTCTACCACGGTGCCAAAATCCGCATATCTGCGGTTTTGCCCCTTTGGTAAATCTTGTTGGGGAGTGCCTTCCCCAAACCCTGCTCATGCGCCCTGTCGGGCGAGAAAGGAGGTCAACGCTTGAAGAAAAAATACAACACACCCCACCGCTGCCATGTGGTCAAAACCCGCATGACCGAGGAAGAATACGCCGACTTTACCGAGCGGCTGAAACACTATGACATGAGCCAAGCCGAATTTATCCGGCAAGCCATTACACGGGCGACCATTCGCCCCATTGTTACCGTTTCCCCGGTCAATGATGAACTGTTGTCCGCCGTTGGCAGGCTGACCGCCGAATACGGAAAAATCGGTGGCAACCTCAATCAGATTGCCCGCGCCCTCAACGAGTACGGCACACCATACAACGCCCTGTCCGTTGAAGTCCGCGCCGCCATTTCTGACCTTGCTGCCTTGAAGTTTGAAGTCCTGCGAAAGGTAGGTGACGCTGTTGGCAACATTCAAACATATCAGCTCTAAAAATGCGGATTATGGCGCAGCCGAGCAGTACCTCACCTTTGAACATGACGAGTTTACCATGAAGCCCACCCTTGATGAAAACGGGCGGCTCATGCTCAGGGAGGACTATCGAATAGCCACGCTGAACTGCGGCGACGAGGATTTTGCCGTTGCCTGTATGCGCTCCAATCTCCGCTATGGGAAGAACCAGAAGCGGGAAGATGTAAAAAGCCACCACTACATTATCAGCTTTGACCCACGGGACGCGGTGGACAACGGTTTGACCGTAGACCGGGCGCAGGCGTTGGGCGAGGAATTTTGCCGGAAGCAGTTTCCCGGACACCAAGCCATTGTCTGCACCCACCCGGACGGACACAACCACAGCGGCAATATCCATGTGCATATCGTTATCAATTCTCTGCGGATAGAGGAAGTTCCGTTCCTGCCTTACATGGACAGACTGGCAGACACCCGCACCGGGTGCAAACACCGCTGCACAGACGCGGCGATGGAATACTTCAAAGCCGAAGTCATGGAGCTGTGCCACCGGGAAAATCTCTATCAAATCGACCTTTTGCATGGCAGCAAGAACCGCATTACCGAGCGCGAGTATTGGGCGCAGCGGCGCGGACAACGCCGCCTCGACCATGCCAACGCCAAACTTGCCGCCAAAGGGCAACAGCCCACCCAGACCGTCTACCAGACCGAGCTGGACAAGCTGCGAAAGCAGATCTACGCTTGCATTAAAAACGAACTCCGCGATAACTTTTTAAGAAAACTTCGTTTGCTTTCAATAGCTTTTCATAGTATTCACGATAAGAACTGCTCAATCGCCGCATAGCAGGGATAAAGACATCATTGTACCCGTTTTCTCGATTTAACTGTGCGAATAGTTCTTGAAGTCTGTAACCCGGAGTGTTTTTGTACGCGTCAGATGCTTTGACTTCCTTATACCGCTCAAACATCTCCCTATTATCTTTCAGATATTGTTCAGGGTCTTGTATTGCAGCAGCAACACTTGCAGCAGCTTTTTTTGACACGTCAACAAGATCAATGGTTTTTGCAGCATCGTCGAGATATTCTTTCAAATCATCCGGGATAACAATATTCACACCGTCTAAAAAATCAATTATCGTTTCAAATGCATCTTGCTGTTCGTCTGTTGCAACCCTCTCATTCAGGTACGGTGCAAAATGGAGACTGATAAATTTCCCGAAATATCCCGGAAAACGGTCAAGCAATCTTGAAAGAATAGAGCGCTTCGTTTCGAGCTGGCTCAATTGCGCCCGGGCATCCTCCCAATTCTGGTTTCTCGCAAGCATGTGGAGTAATTGTTGTTTCGCTTGTATATCCGAAATTTCCAGTTCTTTCTTGTCGCATATAGTTTGAAAGGATAAATAGTCATTCTCTGCCAAAACCGTTTTAATGTCCGATACTGATATTCCAAGCCCGCGTAAAACTGCGATCTTGTTTAATTGGATGACATCATCCTCTGAAAACACCCTGTAACCATTTTCCATAATTTGAGGGCGAGTTAAGCCTTGTTCCTCATAATACTCAATCGCCTTTTTGGTAAGGCCACATCTCTTGCAGACTTCATTGATAAGCATATTATCACCTCCACTGGTATGATAAGCCCACCCCCAAGGGGACAGTCAATAGCTTTTTCAAAAATTCTCTTGATTGGGCAAGGTGTGTACGATATGTAATGCCATTTCTGCATTTTCTTTGTCCACAAATACTTCTGTGATATACTTCGGTTTTATACCCAGCATTCCGATCCTTGCCTGATCGAACGCATTACGCCGATTGGCATCTTTCGTTTTGCAATAAAACTTGATTCCTGCAGCCGCCAACGCATCCGTGATGCAGTTGCATTGGTAAGGATCAGAAACTGTTGCAATTTGTGATTTGAAAAACCGCTCTAACATAAGTACACCTCCTACCGATTGTTTGAAAAGGACACAATTTCAAATGTCTTTATTGGAATAACGTAATTTAATCTCAATTTATTTCGTTCGTCCATAAATTTCCAATAGTTTGTGTGTCTGTATATAAATCTTCTGAAAATTTGTAGCACAATCACAACATTTTCCATTCAGTTCAATCGCTATGACTGTCTCGTGCGCCGCCCATATCCAGCAGTCCTCCCGTGTGGAGTTGGGCAAGAAGTTTGAAAACGGCTTCTATGCCAAGCCCGACACCCCCAGCCAGCAGGCTGTACCCGCCGCAGGCGAACCCACCATCTCCATGACGGCTCTTTTGGAATTGCTCAAGGATGCCGACCCGGAAATGAAGGCAAAGCTGCGCCTGGCCCTGCTCACCTGATGCAAAAAAAGGGCACTGATTGCAAAGCAATTCAGCGCCCTACATAATCGGACATGGAAAACACCGACCGTGCAAAAACCGTGCAGAAACCGTGCACCCATGGCTTACAAAACAAAAAAGCCATGAAATCTTTCGATTTCACGGCATTTTCTGGTGCGATGGAAGGGACTCGAACCCCCGGCCTACTGATTCGTAGTCAGTCACTCTATCCAGCTGAGCTACCAACGCATACGTTCCGTTCGGAACATGATGTATTTTATCACGAAGGGCGGGGTTTGTCAACAGCTTTTTTAAAATAT
>OHTN01000405.1_pt1 | contig 21883 bp, 20 predicted proteins | sample 1578971 | NCBI WGS metagenome assembly OHTN01 (sample SAMEA3879509, study PRJEB24766) | human gut metagenome | biome: human-associated habitat; feature: feces | place: USA | collected 1985/1987 | reverse complement strand
CAAAAAATGAATTATTTACACTTGGCGATCCAACAGATACAGGTGTATTTCACTTTAAGCTGGATACACGCAAATCAATAAAAGAGAATTTCTATAAGCAGTGGAAGCAGGATATAAATCATCTCTATTTTTCCAGAGTGGAATGTCCTAGAGATGACATTTTTGAATGGAATGAATATATGCATAAGGAAATGCAGAAAATTATCAAGGATATGATGTGTAAGCACTATTATCCGATTCTTATCATCGTACATAACGATCAGCCTAGGGATTTCTGTCATTTCCATATGGTTATGGATTATATTGATCCAGACCAATAAATTGTAAAGATGGTATTACTGTCATTATGAAATATGCAGGATGAAGGGGAGGTGTTGCAAATAATGAATTTTAAAAGATATTTATGTACTGGACTAATATCCTGTATGATGTTGGTATCTTCATCATTTGATATACAGGCTAAAAGCACGAGTACTTTACACATAGAATTAACGGGTGGTTTAGGAACGGCAGAAATTATGACGGATGAAGAAATAACATACCCATTGGATGGTGGAGATGATTCTTTTACCTTTGATAAGGGAACACAGTTAAAGATTACGATCCATTCAAAATATGGTATCGACTCCGTACAGAATGATAGTTCCGTCTTAAAACAAAATGGTAAAAAAATCGAAAAGATATCTGCCAAAGATTATACATTTACTTATAAGACACAGGATATCGATACCAATTTGACTGTAAATCTGACTGAGATGCATTCTCGTTTTAAAATTACATCAATTACTACCGATGAAAATGGTGAAGTAATGCCAGGTTATGTTAAATATGGTTGTGTTAAAAAAAGCCTTTATGAAGAAACAGATGAGAATATAGAAGAAGCTATTGAATTAGCACAAGAAAATGGTTTGGAAAATGACTATCAAATTTTAGAGTCTGATGAAAATGGAGTACTTCAAACGAATGATTTTTTAAAGGGCACCTACATTATTAAAAAATTGGATGATGAATCTGAATCTGAGCCTTTTGAGCTGATTGTAACCAGAAACAAAGACATTCCATATACGTATATCCGTCTAAATAATGGATATGAGTTTTCTTCTGATGAAACAGGTACTGTGGAAATGATTGAGTCTGACCAATATATTCAGTCAGCTACAAGAATCATTTTAAAAAGTAAGAATGATAAGCTTGTAGAAGATAATGGAACATTTAAAATCAAAATGTTGGACAGTGAAGGGAAAGTGTTGAAAAGCTATAAAAATGACTATTTAAAAACAGATAAAAAAGGATATATCAGTATGTATGACAGTGTTCGGTGGATTAGTACATTTACAATTAAAAATGGCAAGTGTGTATTACCTGTGGTTCTTCCTGATGGAGATTATAAAATCGCAAATGCTGATCTAAATGCTGTAAGTTTAAAAATTTCTGATTTTAAAATTTCATCCAATACCATATCTGGTTTAGATGGTGATAGTCAGCCAATTAGCAACACTGTATTGCAGGTAAAAGGAAATTAATGTATGTACGATTTTTCAAAAATCAAATTCGATACGTTCTGGAGAGAATCGCAGAACAGGATATATTTAGACGATATGTATGAACCTTTGCCTAACGCACCTAAAGATGTAATAGATAGTTATAATCGTTATAAAGATCAGATTAGTCAGACAAAACGAAATATATCAAAATCTATATTTAAAGGATGATGCCTTTAAGGCAGTTTGCCTTAAGGATTGAATTGTTTGTATTTTTTTGAATCTTATATTAAAGTAAAAATGGAATTCATAACAGAAGGAGAAATGAAAATGAATAAAAAAGATTTAATAGAAAATATTGCTTTAAACAACCCAACATTAACAAAAAAAAGCGTGGATGAAATCGTAAACACTATTTTTGATGATATGGCAGAAGCCTTATCTAAAGGTGAAACGGTGGATATTTTTGGGTTTGGTAAATTTGAAGTCACTGAACGTGGAGAACGTGATGGTATCAATCCTGTAACAATGGAAAAAATCAGAATCAAAGCGTCTAAAAACGTTAAATTCAGACCTTCAAAATCATTAAAAAACAAAGTAAACTAATTGTTTTGCATTAGTTTATATTCTGGCTTTCATGTCTTATATCGACTTTTTTCCACATGATGTAAGTCCAGATAGTTCAAGTCCTGTACCCTGACAGGACTTTTTTTGTTGCAGTGACTGATTAAATGCGGTGATTAATTAATAATAACTGAAAGGGGTTTGATATGCCTAAATAGATTAAGATTAGATGATAGGTCCTCATGGTGAGGACTTTTTTAATGTTTTAAATTGATGTGTAAGGGGGAGTTTATGAAAAAATTAGAACGATTATGTTGTGTCTTAATGATGTTTTTGACACTTATTGGCTGTAGTTCGTCTACACCTCAGACACACGATGTGATTTTTCAAGATTCAATCCGTATTGATTTAGGGGATGATGATGTAAATACAGCAGAGTATGTGAAGCGTATTGATTCATACCCAATATCCGGCTCATCTATTGACGGAAACAAGATACATGTAAGTAACATTACAATGGTCTGTCCATCGTTAAAAAAAGGGGATCTGGAAAAATTAGGCAAGCAGGAGCTGATCTATACGATTGGCGATGAAAAATACACAGTAGAAGCAAATATTGTTGATAGTGTCAAACCTGTGATCAATGTCAAGGATAATAGCTTGACTTTTGAAGTAGGCGAAATGAAAGGTATCAACAACTATTATTCTGTGTCGGACAATTATGATGCTTCCAAGGATATAAAGGTAAAAGTCAAAAACATTGATAAATTAAATAAAAATAAGACAGGGACTTATAAGTTAGTAATCAAAGCTTGGGACACATCAGGAAACACAGCATCCAAAAAATTAACAGTTATTATTAAAGACACAAAAAAGGAACAGGAAGAAAAACAAAAAGAAGAGGAAAGAAAAAAAGAGGAAGAAAAGAAAAAAGCAGAGGAAGAAGCAAAGAGAAGCGGAAAGGCAACAGCAACAACAGCAAAGTCAGCAGACTCAGGCACCTTCTACGAATACAAATAACAGTGTATCAAATTCACCTGCAACATCTAATTCTTCCGCCCAGACTCAACAGCCAAGTAGCAGTACACCTGTTACAAGGGATTATTTGTTTTCACAGGGGTATGATATGTCATCAGCCCCAAGTGCCTGTCAATCCGCATTAATGGCATCTGGACGTTCAGGGTCATGTACACCATTACAGGATAGCAATGGCATCTATCTTGGAATGCGACTTGTTTTAAATTAAAAGGAGGATATACTTATGAATCTTGCAATTACTATTTTTGATATTGCCATGATGACACTTGTTTCTTGGGTTTTCTTAAAAAAACCATTAGAAGAAAAAGATATCGAAGGTGGTCAGTCTTTATTGGTACGTATTGTTATCGGTATCGTTGCTGGGGTGGTTGTCAGCTTTATGATGAGCTTATAAGGAGGTTTTTATGGGAGCTTGGAGTCAATTATTTGAAGTTTTTAATCCTGCGTTGTCATCTTTACAGACATTCTTGCAGGCAATTGCAGTATTAGGAGCAGGATGCTTCGCTGCATACTACAAAATTCGTGAGCAAGCGAACATCCATGCTAACTCTAAATAACATCATAAAGCATTGTGTAATAATCAATACAAAAAGTCCAATCATACATAATGAGCCAAAGCTAGTAAAATCTTTTTTAGATGTTGTACCAATAACAGCTAAACTAATAAAGTAAACTGCACTGACTAGAAAAGCAGTACCAATTGTAGCTACATCATATACATAGCCAATCGAAGTAAGTGAAACGCCCATACAGATGGCATAAAGCACTAACATGACTTTCATACCTGTACTTGATGTAGATCTTGCCATAGAAACACCAAAGGCAATGGACAAGATAAATGGTGCAATCACAAACAACATAAATAGAAATGGCATTGTACTTAATAAAATCATTAAAGCATTTGTAGCATATAGACCATAAGATACAACTGCCGTAATAGATAAGGCAATAGCCATCCATGCATAAGACTTCAACAAAGCACTTTTTAAAGTGCTTGTTGAGTAATAATTCATTGAATTGTTGTTAAACATATTAATCCTTTTTCTGGATAAATTCTAATAATTGCTGAGCAGCAATATTTAAACCTTTACGGTTTGATTTATCGAATCCTAAGTGCGTATAGATTTCACCAACAAATACTCCGTTGTCTTCTAGAGCCTGGAACATTGTGTCGATGATTGGTTCACAAAGTTCTTGCTTTTGCATAGGACCAAATGGGTTTGCGAAGTAAGTTGTTGAAATACCAACTTCTTGCGTTGTACCCAAAGCCATACGCTTACCTAACTTACAAGTGTCTTTTACTTCTTGTACAGTTAATTTCTTTAGACCAAATTCATTTGTGTAGTTGTTTGCGTACGCAAATAAATCAATTTTGTGGTTGTGAACAACAACACGATATGGAGCTGCAGGCTGAATCATACGTGAGTTTGGATTTTCTGGAGCCATGAAAATTGAACGGTCCATGTCACGATATGGAGTACCTGGATCCAAGTCATCTAGACGAATGAAGGCACCAATTTCAGTTCCCTGACCATATGGAACGCCATCTTCTAAGTGAATTGTTCCCATATCATCAAATACAACTTCTACTTCACGAATCATATCTCCGGCAGCTGCCTTTAATGCTTCAATGGATTCAGATTTACCAGCACCACTATCACCCATCAACATGATACCTTTCTTAGTTCCATCCTTTAAATAGATGTTTACGAAAGCACCATGGATTGGTAACCAACCTTTTTTCATCTGTGCCAAGTTGTGTAATGTTAAACACATTTTCTTTAAATATCCAAAGTATTCGATACGAGGATTGTCACTAATACATCCTACCCAAATATCATTGGCCTTATCATAATAGAAGTTTGTTGCATCATTTCCATCGTCATTACCAAAAATAACAACAAGATCTGGTTTTTGAGCACTTTCTTCTTTTGTAGCTAATTCAAACAAGTTAGCCATACTCAATGCACTAGACATATATTTTGAGTTGAAGTATACGAAACATAATAAAGCTCCAACCTTACAAGGATAACAGAACCAGTTTGATTCTCCCTTTTTGAAATATGTCATTGGCTGTGTATCTATTTCAGTAAACATACCTGTACGTTTACTTGATTTTGGATGCAAAATCATTGGAGTTCTTAACATAACTGTATCGATCATTGGAATATCTTGTAAAGCTGCATATTCATCAGCCCATACTTTATCCAAAGTGTGAACAGAGAAACATGCATTTGTTCCAGCTTGAACCTGACGATACACTAAGTTTGGTCTTCCCATTAATTTTTCTTCAAACAAACGATATGTACGAAGGAATAAATCATTTGAAGCTGAGTCAAATGCCACTAATGTATTAATACCAAATTCCGTTGAATTATCACTCTTCATATATCCAAAACGTTGTAAAGAACGCCAAGTACGATACATCTCTTCAATAGCATCTAAAGTTGCATCTTTATCTGAAAGATAATATTCATCTTTTAATTCTTCACAAGTAAAGATTGACAATAAACGTAAGAAATGACAGAAATCATAAGAAGCTTCTTTTGAATTCAATTCACCATTCTTTGTCAAATACGCGTACATGTTCGCATTATCTGTTTCCTGATATTCAATGAAATATTGAACGAATTTTGCGAATGTATGAGATTTTAATAAAACCTCACGACTCTTTGGATATGCCAAATTATAGTCGATAATAACCTGGTTGTTAAAAATTTCAATTTTATTCTGCATAATTACACTCCTTTAACTATGACTAATATACAAGAAAATTGTATGAAAGTAAATGTAAAACTTAATTTTTTGTTTATAACTCAAGTACAAGCGTTTACATGGCGAAAACTTTTTCGATTTCAGAATAAACATCCTCAATCGCAATTTCACTCTTTTCACCTGTATAACGATCTGTCCACTCTAATTTTCCTTCTTTGACACCACGACCTACCGTAATACGATAAGGAATACCAATCAATTCCATATCTTTGAATTTAACACCTGGACGCTCATTACGATCATCCAAAATAACATCGAATTTGTGTTCTTTACAGTATTCATATAAAGCATTAGCAATCTTAACTTGTTCTTCGTCCTTTAAAGATACTGGAACAATCGCAAGTCTAAATGGTGCAATTTCAATTGGCCATTTAATACCAAAATCATCATGATGCTGATCTGCAACGGCAGCCATACATCTTTCTAGACCAATACCATAACTTCCCATCCAAACTGGCTGTAATTGGTTGTTGGCATCTGTATAGTAAAGATTCATGCTCTTAGAATATTTTGTACCCAATTTAAATAAGTTACCAACTTCAATACCATGTTGGAAAGTTAACTTCTTACCACACTTAGGACAAATATCTCCTTCTTTAACCTGACAAAGATCTGCCACTTCAACAGGTGTAAAATCTTTACAATTTACATTCTTAATGTGACGATCCGATTGGTTAGCACCTACAATGAAGTTTTTCATATGTTTGATTTGACGATCCATATATACAGGACAATCAATGCCGACTGGGCCTGCAAAACCAACACGAGCATGTGTAACTTGTTCTACTTGTTCAAAGCTAGCCATTTCCATTTCATTAGCACCCAATAATTTCAATGCCTTTGTTTCATTTAATTCACGATCACCAGGAATACAGAATGCGATTACCTTTCCATCTACGTTATATAGTAATGTTTTAACGAAATCACTTTCCTTCTTACCAAAGAAAGCAGCCACTTCTTCAATTGTTTTTGCGTTTGGCGTATCAACAACTTCCATAGTAAGTTCTTCTTCACTAGAATCTTGCATAGTATCTACTACTTCAGTGATTTCTAAATTACTCGAATAGTCACAACCAACACATCCAACAACAACGTCTTCACCAATACTTGATAGAGCCTGATATTCTTCTGATAATAAACCACCCATAGCTCCTGTATCCGCTTTAACAATCTTATATTCCAATCCTAAACGATCCATGATACGGCAATATGCATCATACATTTTGTTGTAGGCTACATCCAATCCAGCTTCATCCACATCAAATGTATACGCATCCTTCATGATAAATTCACGAACACGAATCAATCCATAACGAGGACGAGTTTCATCACGATATTTCGTTTGAATCTGATATAAGTTATATGGGAAATCCTTATAAGATTTTCCATCCATACTACTCGCTACCGCAAACAATTCTTCATGAGTAGGACCCAAAACATAACGCTTATTATAACGATCACTCAATGAAAACATATTAGATCCAAAGGCTTCACGACGACCCGATTGTACATATACATCTTCTGGAATCAATGCTGGCATCAACAATTCTTGTGCATCTTTCGCATCCATTTCTTCACGAATAATATTTTCTACTTTAGAAAGGACCTTCTTTCCCATAGGCATGATCATATAAATTCCATTTGAACATTTCTTGATCATTCCAGCACGCACCAATAAATTACTTGATACGCTATCTTCATCTTTCGCATTTTCTCTTAATGTATAAAAGAAACTCTGACTTAATTTCATCTTACTTACCTCTTCCACTATCTAATTTTACGAATCATCGCATCGACTTCAATAGGCCCAGACCATTTTGTATGTACGATCTGCATCGGCTTATTACATACTTCTAATACATTCTCTTCACTATCATACACATCATCTACATGTACAATTGTACTTGGAATGTGAGGACCAAATATTTCTAAATCCTGATTTGGCATGAAATGATTCTTTACTTGTAAAGTCGCCATCTGACTTTCTTTATCATAATCCTGTACAATGGCTACATATTCCTGCGTTACCGTTTCATCATGATCTTGATACAACTGTACCTTATATCCAGGAAGACCATTATAGAAGCCCGGCCCTGTCGGTCGGTTCTCTGCCTTGGCAATTTCCTTTTTTACACGCTCAATGATTTCAACATCTGCATGCCCATGCTCATAAATATAATCAATCAACATACGATAGCTTGATACAACCGTAGCTAAATAATAAGCACTTTTCATACGCCCTTCAATTTTCAAAGACGCTACACCCATATGGATGAAATCCTCAATATAATCTACTGCCTGCAAATCTTTTGAAGACATGGAGAATAAATTTGTTGGATCACTAAGTTCGGTTTCACCATCCATCAAATGATATTTCCAACGACAACTTTGTGCACATCCACCACGATTCGCATCACGAAGCGTCATATGATTACTCAATACACATCGTCCTGAAAAAGAAATGCACATGCCTCCATGAATAAAGACTTCAATTGGTAATATATTCTCTTCACAAATCGAACGAATATCATCCATTTGACATTCTCTGGCAAGAACAACACGGTCCATACCCTTTTCTTTCCAGAATCTTGCAGCACTTGAATTTGTAGAAGAATGCTGCGTTGATACATGCACTTCAAACTTACATCCAAGCTTTTTAGCCAACATCATAATCGATGGACTTGCCACAATAATCGCATGCACGCCAATTGAATCCAAAGCTTTTAAATACTCTTCAATACCATCCAAATCCGACTCATGCGGAAGCATATTTACAGTTACATGCACATGAGAGTTATGTGCATTCGCAAATTTGACTAATTCTGCAATTTCATCAATGGAAAAGTTACTTGCACGCGAACGCAAACTAAACTGCTTACCACCAATATATACGGCATCCGCCCCATATAAAATCGCAATCTTTGCTTTTTCTAAATTTCCAGCAGGAGCTAATAATTCAATCTTATTCATTTACTTGCTCCTCCTTTTTCTTAATTGTTTCTTCTAAATACCAACGATTACTTGATTCATCATCCGTAATTTTAATGCCTTGTAAAGCCAAATCATATAAATCCAAGATTTCAACTGTCCAATCATCATCAAAGAACAAAGAATCAATGCGGAAGCGATGCATTCCTACATCTGTAAAATCCCACATTTCCTGTAATGAGTTGATTGGCATTTCACTAAAGATATGTGTACCCGACTCATCTTGAACAATTGGCATACGTTTGTCACGTGTTTGTTCAATCAAGTCATAATGACACGGTAATACACATTTCGGTTTATTCACAGCCTCTAAATAGTTAGTGACCAAAGGTCTTCTTGAATACAGAATTGAGAAATACCCATGCACTAAGATTTCAATATCCGGATTGTGCTTTCCAATACTTACCACTTCTTCAAGACTCAATTCATGTGCTAAAGATACAGACTGAATGCCTAAAGACATATAGAAATCCACATCTGCACTTGAAGCCACCAATGTTTCCGGTTGATAAATCAATTTGGATTCAATCCCCAATTGTTTCGCCTCAAAATATAGACCTTCATCCGCATAGTAAATACCATCCACATCCAATTCTTTAAAAATAGAAAAGTATTCACGAACACCCGATAGATCTTCATCCATACATAATCTTAAAAAGTTGATATATAATTTTAGGCCAAGCTTTTTACACTTCTTTTTCCAAAGCTGTAAATCCTCTTTTTTTACCGTAATACTCGAACGAATCGAATAATGTTCAACACCAATGATCACGGCATCGGCCTTTGCTCTTTTTAATTTTTCTAATGAATCAATAGAATGAATTGTTGTTATAAACATAATTACTCCTTATCAAAACATACATAGTTATTTTACCACAAATGTGATTTTATGCCTACTTAACCTCCTATTTAAATCGGACTTAATTTCATATATACTTATGTTAGGAGATACTATATGAACAAACAAACACTTAATGAGAAATTTGAAGATTACAATGAACCCACAGAGCAAGAAGAAATATGGTCTGATGAAATCATTGGTGAGGAAGAATTGTAAAAAAAAATGCCATTACGACATTCTTAACAAGGCTAGTTCAATCTAGTCTTTTTTAATGAATTCAACCAATTCCTTTGCACTATATACTACATGATCTGCACAAGGTCCACTTACTTGATGATGACGATTAAAATGAATCGTCTTCATGCCTGCGTTTTTTGCTCCTTGCATATCATTGATATAGTTATCACCCACATAATACCATTCAGTAATATCTTCATGCATCGCTTCCATACACTTTTTAAATGCATTCACATCTGGTTTTGCGACACCAAGCTGTCCACTTGTGAAGACATGAGAGGCTTTAAAATACTCAAAGACATGAAGCACTTCTAATTTCATTCTTTGATGCGCATCCTCTCCATTTGTCAAAATCGCAAGTTCATCTTCACAATTCGAAAAATAATCAATCAATGGTGCATCCATTTCAATATGATGCTGATAATATTTATAGCGAGACTGAAACTCTACAGCTTTTGAATGCGAAAATTCAATATCATACTTTTCACAAGCCTTTTCAATACGATAAACACCAGATTCATCAATCGTAATCTTTCCTTGTTGAAGATCATCAAAAATCATATCTCCAAACTTACGATAATCCGCATAAAATAAATCCATATCCACATCTACATTCGGAAGGAATTCTTCCATGCACTTGCGAAATGGCCAAGATAAATCATAGAGTGTATCATCACAATCAAACATTACTTTCTTCATATAATCACCAAAAAAATATAACATAAAAAAGAAGATTTCACTATGAAATCTTCACTTGATTTAAACACTTACGAACATGTCCAGACTGACCCGTGACCTCTTCATTTTCAATTAAAGATACATGCACAGCTTCTTTACAAGATTCAATGGCTGCATCAAATACAACATTGATCTTATTGTCATTGATTTGTTTTAAAGTATGGATCTTTTCATCCCCAAAACGATTAGCTGTACTAAAGGCAATCGCAATATCACCTGAACCATTGCCCATATTCGATCCTGTTAAAGCCAAACCGACTGGCATTCGGTTACAAACTCTACGTAATTGTCGATCACTTAACGGAGCATCCGTCGCAATGATCATCATGATGGAACCTTTTTCTTGTTCTAAAGGCGATTGATTCCCCTCAACTTTATCTAATAGATACTGTTCTCTTAAACCAAAATTAGAAAGTACAAGAACACCTAGAGTATATGTATTCCCATCAATTTCAAAGATTCTTGAACTCGATCCAATACCACCTGACATTTCAAAACAAGACATGCCTCGACCTGCACCAACACTGCCGAGTTCAAATTCTTTTTTACAATCACTATACGCATCATATACATCTTCTTTTGTAACGACACAATCGCGAATCGCATTTAAATAGCCATCATTACATTCTCCAACGACAACATTAACACTGGTTAAGTCCTCATTTTCTTTGACCATGATATCCACTAAGGCTTGTTGAACAACCCCCACATTTAAAGTGTTTGTCAAACAAATATAGCTTTCTAGTGTTCCCAACTCCATAATTTGTGGTAAGCCAGTTGTTTTGCCAAAACCATTTAGAATACTACAACCACAAGCTAGCTTTTGATGAAATACATCTTCAGCCGTACGAATAAATGTAACACCCGTTTGGTGTGTTCCTGAACTAATTGTCTTATGCCCTACAAGTACACCTTCTACATCTGTAATCCGATTTAATTTTCCTTTTTCCATAATTAAACACCTCTTAAAACCATTATAGTGAAATTCCACAAAAAAAGAAGCCGAAATCAATCAGCTTCTTCATTTATTATCTTACTTGTAAAGTTCTACTAAACGTTGTAAGTGTTCGTAACGTTCTTTAGCTACTTCTTCTGACTTAGCAAATAATTTTTCTGCTCTTTCAGGGAATGGTTTCACTAAACGAGTGTAACGAGATTCGTTGTGTAAGAAGTCTTGGTAAGTTCCATCTCCTTCTTTAGAAGTTAATGTGAATGGGTTCTTTCCTGCTTCTTTCTTAGCTGGATCAAATGAGAATAAGTTCCAGTATCCAGATTTAACGGCTTTCTTCATTTCATCTTGACAGTGGTTCATTCCACCCTTAGCAATACCGTGTAATTCACATGGTGCATAACCGATGATTAAAGATGGTCCTGGATAAGCTTCTGCTTCAGCAATACATTTAACTGCTTGTGCAGGGTTAGCTCCTAGAGCGATTTGTGCTACATAAACATATCCGTAGCTCATTGCGATTTCTGCTAAAGATTTTTTCTTCATTTCTTTACCAGCTGCAGCGAACTGACAAACTTCACCGATGTTAGATGCTTTAGAAGCCTGTCCACCAGTGTTTGAATACATTTCTGTATCGAATACCATAACGTTTACGTTTTCACCTGATGCAAGAACGTGGTCTAATCCACCGAATCCGATATCATAAGCCCATCCGTCTCCACCGAAGATCCAAACAGATTTCTTAGCTAAGTATTCTTTCTTATCTAATACAGCTTTAGCATCTGGGCATCCAGCTTCAGCAGCTTTTTCTACTTCAACTAATAATGCTTTTGTTGCTTCTGTGTTAGTACGAGTATTTTCTTTAGTTTCCATGAATTTTTCGAATGCAGCCTTGAATTCAGGAGTTGCTTTTTCGCTTTCGTTCATAGCACCTAATTTTTCGATAGCTTGTTCACGTAATACTTTTTGTCCTAATTGCATACCGAATCCGTGTTCAGCATTGTCTTCGAACAATGAGTTAGCCCATGCTGGTCCTTGTAAGCTGTCTTTGTTTACTGTATATGGAGATACAGATGCTGGACCACCCCAGATTGAAGAACATCCAGTTGCATTTGATACATACATGTGTTCACCAAATAACTGAGTAATTAAACGAGCATAAGATGTTTCAGCACATCCAGCACATGATCCAGAGAACTCTAACAATGGTTGGTTGTATTGAGAACCCTTAACTGTGTCATCAGCGAATCCAGAATCTTTCTTAGAAACGTTAGCTACTAAGTAATCGAATACTGGTTGTTGTTCAGCTTGAGATTCTTGAGGTACCATCTTAATAGCTTGTGTTGGACATACAGTGATACATTCACCACATCCCATACAATCTAATGGAGATACACTCATTGTATATTTGAATTCTGTAGCTTTTGGTTTAACATCAGCTAATTTGATTTGTGCAGGAGCAGCCTTCACTTCTTCTTCGCTCAATAAGAATGGACGAATTGTAGCGTGTGAACATACGAATGCACATTGGTTACATTGGATACATTTTTCAGGATCCCATTCAGGAACTGTAACGGCTGTACCACGTTTTTCGTAAGCACTAGCACCAGTCTCCCATTGACCATCAATGTTTCCAGTAAATGCAGATACAGGTAATGAATCTCCATCCATTTTGTTAACTGGTTCCATGATGTCTTTAACCATCTTAACTGTTGCAGGACGTCCTGACAATTCAGGTTTTGGTGCATCAGCTTCTGGGTTAGCCCAAGATGCAGGGATTTCAACTTTGTGAGTTGCACCTACACCAGCATCGATAGCTTTGTAGTTCATTTCAACAACTGCATCACCCTTCTTAGAGTAAGATTTCTTAGCAGCTGCTTTCATGTAATCTACAGCTTCTTCAATTGGCATAATGTTAGCTAATTTGAAGAATGCTGATTGTAAGATTGTGTTTGTACGTTTACCCATACCGATTTCGATAGCTTTATCGATGGCATTGATTGTGTACAATTGGATATTGTTGTCTGCGATATATTTTTTAGATTCAGCAGGCATGTGTTTGTCTAATTCTTCGTCTGACCATTGGCAGTTGATCATGAATACACCACCAGGTTTAACGTCTTGAACCATCTTGTATCCATTTACTACATATGAAGGGTTGTGACAAGCTACGAAGTCAGCCTGGTTAATGTAGTATGGGCTACGGATTGGTTTGTCTCCGAAACGCAAGTGAGAAATTGTGATACCACCAGTTTTCTTAGAGTCATATTGGAAGTAAGCCTGAATGTATTTGTCAGTGTGGTCACCGATGATCTTAGTAGAGTTCTTGTTAGCACCTACAGTACCGTCTCCTCCAAGACCCCAGAATTTACATTCAACAGTTCCTGGAGTTGAAGTGTTAGGAGCTGGTTTAACTTCTGGCAATGATAAGTTTGTAACGTCATCCACGATACCAATTGTAAAACGAGGTTTTGGTTTGTCTTTTAACAATTCAGTGTAAACAGCGAATACACTTGAAGGTGGAGTATCCTTAGATCCTAAACCATAACGTCCACCGCAAAGAGTGATGTCATTTAATCCTGCTTCGCGAAGTGTTGTAGCTACATCTAAGTATAATGGGTCAGCTAGAGCACCTGGTTCTTTAGTACGGTCAAGTACTGCAACTTTCTTAGCTGTCTTAGGAAGAACTTTTAATAAGTGTTTGCTTGACCAAGGACGATATAAACGAACCTTAACTAAACCAACTTTTTCTCCTTTTGCAGTTAAGTAGTCGATAACTTCTTCAGCAACGTCATTGATAGAACCCATAGCGATGATTACACGATCCGCTTCAGGATCTCCATAGTAGTTGAACAAGTCATAGTTTGTTCCTAATTTTTCATTGATTTTACCCATGTATTTTTCTACTACAGTAGGTAATTCATCATATGCAGTGTTACATGCTTCACGGTGTTGGAAGAAGATATCTCCATTTTCGTGAGAACCACGCATAGTTGGGCGTTCTGGATTTAAAGCGTGTTTACGGAATTCCTCAACAGCTTCCATTGGACACATTTCTTTTAAATCTTCATAGTCCCATTTTTCGATTTTTTGAATTTCGTGAGAAGTACGGAATCCATCAAAGAAGTTAATGAATGGTACTTTACCTTCTAAAGCAGCTAAGTGAGCTACTGGAGATAAATCCATAACTTCCTGTGGGTTAGTTTCACATAACATAGCGAAACCTGTTTGACGACAAGCATAAACGTCTGAGTGATCACCAAAGATGTTCAATGCGTGAGTTGCAACTGTACGTGCAGATACATCGAATACACATGGTAATTGTTCAGCAGCGATCTTGTACATGTTTGGAATCATCAATAATAAACCTTGAGATGCAGTGAATGTATTAGTCAATGCACCAGCAGCTAATGATCCGTGAACAGCACCAGCAGCACCTGCTTCTGATTGTAATTCACTTACAACTACTTGATTTCCAAAAATATTTTTTTGTCCAGCTGCAGACCATTGGTCAATAGAGTCTGCCATTGGACTAGATGGAGTAATAGGATAAATTGCAGCAACGTCTGTAAAAGCATACGCAACGTGAGCCGCAGCCGTATTTCCATCCATAGACTGTTTTGCTCTAGGCATTAATATTTCCTCCTTTATAGATATTCAATACCATAGTTTATTATACGAGCTTCATGTCAAATTTTAAAGGTTAAATTCACCATAGAGGTTAGTCTCATCTAATTTGTAAGCGTATAAAAAAGAGACGTAAACACTTGCTTACATCTCTATTTTCATCATTATTCTTTACCTAATAATTTGAACATGTTCTTTTTATAAACTTCAACACCAGGCTGATTGAATGGGTTAGAATCATTCATCAAAGTTGTCATTGCGATGGCCTTGAAGAAGAACATACACATATTACCAAAGTCATAAGAAGTCATGCCTGGCATAGTTAATAAGATATTTGGAACTCCACCTGTTTCTTCATGAGCCTGTAATGTTCCTTTGGCAGCCATTTTATTAGCCCAATCCACACTCTTACCAGCCAAGTAGTTCATTCCATCTTCATTGGCTTCATCATTAGGGAATGTTAAATCGATCATTGGTGTATCAACATATAAGTTTGTTTCGAACAATACTTTCTTACCTTCCTGAACAAATTGTCCTAAAGAGTGTAAGTCTGTTGAGAAACATACTGAATCCGGTAAAATACCCTTTCCATCTTTTCCTTCACTTTCTCCAAACAATTGTTTCCACCATTCAGCAACCATCTGCATTTGAGGTTCATAGTTTACTAACAATTCAACATCATATCCTTGGTTTTGAAGAATACGACGAGCCACTGCATAACGGTAAGCCGGGTTCTTTTCAAGATCTGCATCTCCATATTCACCCATACCATCATGTAAACCTTTCATCAAAGCATCGATATCGATTCCAGCTACTGCGATTGGCAATAATCCAACTGGAGTAATTACTGAGAAACGTCCACCAATATCATCAGGAATTACGAATGTTTCATATCCTTCTTTATCGGCTAAAGCCTTCAATGTTCCTCTAGCCTTGTCTGTAGTGGCAATAATACGATTCTTCGCATCTTCACCATATTTTTCTTCCATAAATTGTTTCAAGATACGGAAAGCCAATGCTGTTTCCGTTGTCGTTCCAGATTTAGAAATAACATTTACAGTAACTTCCTTATCTTTAATATGGTTCATAACCTGTGAAATATAAGTAGATGAGAAAGTGTTTCCCATATAAATAATTTCAGGCTTGTTGTCACCATATAAACCATTCATCATTTCAATGGCAGCACGAGCACCTAAATAAGATCCTCCAATACCACATACAACGAATACTTCTGTGTTTTCACGTACTTTTGCGGCAACCTCTTTAATGCGACTAAATTCTTCTTTATCATAATTGTTAGCCCAGTTTAGCCAACCGATAAAGTCGTTACCCTTACAAGTACCATTTTGTAAAGCTTCATCAATTGCGCGAACTTGATCTTGATAAGACTTTACATCTTCTTTTAAGAAAGCATGATTTAAATCTAATTGAATCATTTTTATTTCCCTCCATAGCTATCCTAAAGAAGATTATACCACGATTTAACTTTGTATGATATAATGTTTTTCGTTAGGAGTGTGAATTTATGATACCATCGTCCTTATATCCACTTGTCACAGCTCTTTTGAGCAATATACTTGCACAAGTGTTAAAAACGGTCGTATATTATTATAGAACTGGCAAATGGGACTTACACTGGGTCATCGCAAGTGGCGGCTTTCCAAGCAGTCACTCATCGACTGTAACAGCCCTTTCCCTTTCCATTGGAATTCAGGAAGGATTTGACTCAGCCATATTTGCCGTAACCACCATCTTTTCCTTTATTGTTATGTACGATGCATGCCACGTACGCTACTATTCCGGTAAAAACATTGAGCTAACACAACAATTAGTCAAAGATTTACGCGAAATGACAGGACTTCACTTTGATGATCCCATCTATCAGGAAAAGTTAAAAAATGTACTTGGACATAAATTTGTCGAAGTCATTGGAGGATTTGTGGTTGGACTTGCTGTCCCATTGATCTTATGTCCACTATTTTTATAAGTTAGGAGTGTTGTTTTATGGATACTGTAGTAGATAGTAAAGCCGTTAATGATTGTTTAGATAAGATTCGCCCTTACATTCAACATGACGGAGGCGACATTGAACTATTAGGAGTTGATGAATTCAATGTTGTCTATGTATCTTTTAAAGGTGCATGTCAAGGATGTATGATGGCTTCTGAAGATTTCTCAGGCGGAATCAAAGATTTATTACTTGAAGAAGTGCCAAACATCCGTGATGTAGTACTAGTAGGTTAAGATATCGAAAGATATCTTTTTATTTTTAGGAGTTTTGATTATGTACACCAAAGAACAATTACGAAGATTATTAATTCCGTTGATGTTCGAACAAGTTTTAACCGCATTAATGGGATCTGTCGACACCATTATGGTCACCAACATAGGTTCGGCCGCTATTTCTGCCGTTTCCCTTGTCGATTCTTTAAATATTTTGATCATCAATATATTTGCCGCCATGGCAACTGGAGGCGCCATCATCTGCGCCCAATACTTAGGATCCAATCAAAAAGACAAGGCCAACCAAGCCTTGAAACAATTGATCTTTTCCGTAACCCTTATTTCCATATTGATTACAATTCCCTGCATTCTATTTAGAAGACCATTACTTACATTGATTTTTGGATCCGTAGAAAAAAACGTGATGGACAATGCATTAAACTATCTTTTCATCACCTCCCTATCCTATCCCTTTATCGCTCTATATAATGCAGGTGCCGCAAGCTTTCGAACGAGTCAAAACTCAAGGCTTCCCATGGCCATTGCGTTTGGCTCTAACATTCTAAATATACTTGGAAACATCTTTTTCATCTTTACCCTAAGTTTAGGCGTAGCTGGAGCTGCTCTATCCACACTCCTTTCTAGAATTATCAGTGCAATTATTATCCTGATTCTTTTAAAACAGCCCAAACAAGATTTATATATTGATTCCTATTTAAGTATCCGTCCAGAAATTGAAACAATCACAAAAATATTAAAAATAGGTATTCCAACCGGCATTGAAAACGGGATGTTTCAATTTGGAAAACTCGTCATTCAATCCACTGTATCTACAATGGGAACAACGGCTATTGCCGCACAAGCCATGGTGGCCATGCTTGAAAGTTTTGCCTGTCAAGCAAGCATCGGTATTGGACTTGGTATGATGAGCGTAGTTGGAAAATGTGTAGGTGCAAAAGAATACGAACAAGCTAGACACTATACAATTTTACTCACAAAATATGCATGGATAGCCTGCTTTATATGTTGTGCAACGATTCTCTTTCCAATCAAACAAATCACAAGTCTTGCTGGAATGGAGACAGAAAGCGCAAAACTAGCCATTTGGCTAACACGCATTGTCTTCGCTTATAAAATGATTTTCTGGACACCCTCATTCTTACCCGGCTATGGCCTGAGAGCGGCTGGCGATGTAAAATTTAGTATGATCACATCCACACTATCTATGTGGATTTGTCGAGTTGTAGTCACCATCTTTTTAGTTCATACTTTTCATATGGGCCCCTTAGCCGTATGGATTGGTATGGGGGCCGATTGGACAATTCGCTCATTCATATTCTTAGCTCGTTTTAAATCGAATAAATGGCTAGAACATAAGGTCATCTAACACAAAAGGAGTAGTTCACGCTACTCCTTTTTAAAATCTAATTGTTCACAGACAGATGCATAAATATCTTGTTGTGTTAAAAGAGTGTCTATTAAATAATTTCTTTCAAAATCCCATTCTTTTAAGCCACGCAGATAAAACGCACGATCTCGATCTAATAGTACAAATGGAATATGACTATTCTGTAGACATTGTTTAAACATAATCATTCGTCCGGTACGTCCATTTCCATCATGCAATACCACATTGGGACTCACAAAGAAATCTATAATTGATTTCCACTTTTTGAGTACGTTCTTTGCCGGTTCCCTCTGCTTGATACACATATATACTGTCAATCAGTTCAACCAGCATAGAACGGTTTAACTCTGTTACATTTTCATACTTGCGTATGGTTTCTAAAAATTGGTTTGTATTTTTCGTCTTGTAGTCCTCGGCTTCGATTTTCTCTTTTAATGCCTTACGCCTTTCTTCAAGTTCTCTCTGCTCATTTTCATAAGTTACAGACATTTTCTCAAAACGTCCATCAGAAATCTTTCCTGCTACATTCTGCTCAAACAGCTTCATTATGATACTGTCAATTTCAGCAATACGCTTTTCTGCCAGTTCCAATTCCTGTTTAAACTGCTTGATTTTCTTACCGCCGCCGGATTCACTCAACACCCTCATTTCTTCAATGAACTGGTCGCCTAATGTTTCCATATTCTTGATATGCTTTTGAATGTCGTCCATGACAATCTTCACTAATGCGTCATAGGAAATTGCATGAGTTGTGCAGAGGTTGCTGTTTCTGGCATATGTCCTGCAACGAAATCTCGGCTCTCTCCCGTTTGGATTGGAGAACGCCATATTGCGTCCACAGTCCGGGCATTTTACAAGCCCCACAAACATATTTGGTCGTCCAGTCTTATTTGGTCTTTTCTTTACACTGATGAATTTCTGTACCAGTTCAAAGGTTTCTTCATCAATGATAGCTTCATGGGTGTTTTTTACAACAATCCAATCTTCCTTAGGAACCGCTACCAGTTTTCTGTTCTTGAATGATTTTGTCTGTGTCTTGTGCGATACCATATGACCGAGATACACTTGATTTTCCAAAATCATCTTAACATTTTTTCCAACCCAGTCGGTAGGGAATCGGAACCCTGTGCTTGTTTCCAGCGTGCCATTCTTCATTGCTCTGTAGGCTCTCGGAATCAAAATCTTTTCTTCACACAATGTTCTTGCTATCTGATGAACACTGTTTCCCTGTTTCGACATTTCAAAAATACGCTTGACGATAGGCGCTGTTTCCGGGTCTATCAGTAGTTTACGCTTATTGTTCGGGTCAACCCTATAACCATACGGAGCGAATGAACCGCAGAACCCGCCACTTAAAGCAGTTGTTTTCTTGACGCTTCGGATTTTCTTTGAGGTATCACGTGCATAATACTCATTCATAATAGATTTGAATGGCATCATCTCGTTATCCTCATATCTTGTGTCAACATCATCATTCAGTGCGATAAAGAGAATGTCATTGTTCGGGAAGATTTCTTCCACGTAATACATGAACATGGCATTGTTGCGACCGAACCTTGACATATCCTTTACCATGATTCCACTAGGCTGTGTATCTTCCATAGCGTCCTCAATCATGCGGTTTAAATCCGGTCTGTTGAATGTTGTGCCGGAATAGCCATCATCTACATACTCGTCAATGATTTCAAATTCTTTTTCCTTTGAATAATATCGGAGCATTTGCAACTGGTTTGTGATACTGTTGCTTTCTTTATCAGCGTCACCATCATCTTTGGATAAACGTGCATATAATCTAACTCTTAATCTTGCTTGCTGTTTCGTCATTTTTACTCCTTTCCAACAGCAAACAAACAACTTATATCCTGTTAATATTATACCACGCTACTTAATTATTTTCAGCCGCTTATTACACTGTTCTCAATTTAATATCCATTGTTTTCCTGCTCGATTTCCTTTTGAATCAGCCTTTTAATCAAATGCTGCAAATCCACTGTACCGGAGAACACTGACGTTACATAAAAGGTCGTATTTCCTATTTTTATTGTATTGGACTGTACTGTTTTTCCTATAATCCCACCTCATTTCTTCCAACAAAAAAACACCATTTCTGGTGTCTTTCTGCTAATCCGCACTGATTACTTTGCGTTCATATTTATTTTCCTGCAAATCAATCTCCGCATAAACCATATGGCTGTCATTAAGTTCCGTCTGTCCAGTCTGAATACAGGTTGTCTGATAAATCTGGTTTATCCACTTTCCTTTTTCTGTATCAGGACTTTCATGTATATGTCCATGCAGAGAGAGAAGCGGTTGTTTTTCTTTCAGAAATTCGTAAATATCAACAGAGCATATATCCAAATCTTGATAGCGCAACTGTCCTAACCTCAATCCTGCAGGCGGCATGTGCATAATGTAGACGGTTTTCTGCATATCGTCCGGCAATGGAAGTTTCTTCAGCACATCACACATATGCGGTAATTCTGTTCTGGAATATTCCAGCCAGTTGTAAATCCTGTCATAATCAACAGCATTAGAGATTCCGGCTACAGGACTTAACTGACGCTGCGGAATATAATGTGTTTCTGTAACAACCCTGTCTTTACAACCGAACGGATGGTCTAAAATATAGTTCATGCCGATAAATTCATATCCATTGACAGAAAATTTCCTACCAGCTATATTGCAGACATTTTCAAATCTGTCGCAAAGATTGTCAAACATTTCATCTGCTGCCAGTAAATCATCATTTCCAAGCATGGCAAGGTATGTGATGTCCTGCTTTTTCAGTTCCTCAAAATATTCATCAAGGAATCCATTGATAAAAAACAATTGCTCACTGTGGCGGTCACATTGTTTTGGTAACATATCCCCGCCATTTACAATGACTTTGATTTCCTTTTCAATGGCTACGTCCAGAATCTTTCTGTACTTCTTTTTATCTCCGTGTAAATCTGTAACATACAATATCTTCATATCACTTTCTACCCCTTTTAATACAGCATTTCTTCCTAATC
>OHTN01000377.1_pt1 | contig 23068 bp, 17 predicted proteins | sample 1578971 | NCBI WGS metagenome assembly OHTN01 (sample SAMEA3879509, study PRJEB24766) | human gut metagenome | biome: human-associated habitat; feature: feces | place: USA | collected 1985/1987 | reverse complement strand
TATGCGTTCTGGCGTGGAGAGCTGTCCCGCTGCATCCGCTGTAATGCCTGCCGCAATATCTGCCCGGCGTGCAGCTGTGAGCAGTGCGTTTTTGATAACCCGGCATCCGGCGTTTCTCAGAAGGCAGCAGCAGACTCCTTCGAAGAGAATATGTTCCACATCATCCGTGCATTCCACGTTGCAGGCCGCTGTACGGACTGCGGAGAATGCTCCAGAGTATGTCCGCAGCACATTCCGCTCCATCTGCTGAACCGGAAGTTCATCAAGGATATCGACACCTATTACGGCGAATATCAGGCAGGTGCAGAGGCAGGCAGCCGTGCGCCGCTGGTGAACTTCACCAAGGAAGACTGCGAGCCGAATGTGGTTTATAAAGGAGGCAGCAAATAATGAAAAAAGTATCTCGAGAAAATCTGGACGCTTTGTTCGCTGCCATCGCAGAAGCAAAGAAACTCTATCTGCCGGTTGCTGACAGCACCGATGAAAAGCGCAGTGCAAAGTACACCGTATGGACACCGAAGACAAAGTATGCGTCTGAGGCTGTCAATACAGTTCGCAGCGCAAAGGACTTTTTCTTCCCGCAGGTAGAAAATATGGTCAACTTTAAGGTAAACGGCAAGAAGATCGAAGTGGATGACATCCGGACCGAGTGCGAAGATTTCGTGATCTTCGGCGTTCGTGCCTGCGATGCGGCAAGCTTTAAGATCCTGGACAGCGTATATCTGTCTGAGCCGGTAGATACCTTCTATCAGAACCGCCGGGAGCATGGCGTAGTTATGACAATGTCCTGCACCAAGCCCAGCGAAACCTGTTTCTGTTCTGTATTCGGCATTGATGCGGCAGAGCCTGCCGGCGATGTCAGCTGCTGGATGACAGACGATGCTGTTCTGATGCAGGCGAACACCGAAAAGGGTGAGGCGCTGCTGGCATCCCTGCCTATGCTGGAAGATGCCGCAGACGATGCTGCGGAAGAATCCAAGGCAAAGACAAAGGCAATTCTGGAAAAGCTGCCGCTGAAAAATCTGTCTACAGATTCCTTCGGCGGAGACAAGCTGATGGAACTGTTCAACTCCGATAAGTGGGCAGGACTTTCTGAGGCTTGCCTGGGCTGCGGAACCTGTACCTTCGTTTGCCCGACCTGCCAGTGCTATGATATCCGTGACTATGACACAGGTCACGGCGTTCAGCGGTTCCGCTGCTGGGACAGCTGTATGTACTCCGACTTTACCAAGACAGCCGGCGGTCAGCCTCGTCCGACACAGGTCGAGCGTTTCCGTCAGCGGTTCATGCACAAGCTGGTTTACTATCCGGCAAACAATGAAGGCGTATTCGGCTGTGTTGGCTGCGGCCGCTGCATGAAGAGCTGCCCGATTTCCATGAACATTGTCAAGGTCATGAAGACTTTAGGGGAGGGTAACGCATGAGACAAGAAGCATTGATTCCAAAAGTCGGCGTCGTAACTGACATCCGTCAGGATACCCCTGATGTAAAGACATTCCGTGTGGTTGGTCTGGATGGAAACAAGCTGTTCGAGCATATGCCCGGTCAGTGTGCGATGGTCTCCATTCCGGGCATCGGCGAAGGTATGTTCTCTATCACATCTTCTCCGACAAACAAGGAATTCATGGAATTTTCCATTAAAAAGTGCGGCTGTCTGACCAGCTGGCTCCATATGATGGAGGTTGGTCAGGAAGTGACAGTCAGAGGTCCGCTGGGAAAGAACTTCCCGGTAGAAACCGTTCCGACACCGGAAAACGGCAACTATGGTCTGAAAGGCAAGGATCTGCTGTTTATCGCCGGCGGTATCGGTCTGGCGCCGCTGCGTTCTGTCATTAACTACTGCCGTGACAAAAAGCGTGAGAATCCGGACGCTTATGGTTCTCTGCATATCATTTACGGTTCTCGTTCCAAGGACGATCTGGTTGACTATCAGGAGATCCTGGACGAATGGAGCCAGGACTGCAAGGTGGATCTGACCATCGACCGGGAACAGGAAGGCTGGGACGGTCATGTCGGCTTTATTCCGAACTATGTCAAGGAACTGAAGCCGGATCTGAACCGTACTGTTCTGATCTGCGGACCTCCGATCATGATTAAGTTCACTCTGGACGGTCTGAAAGAACTGGGCTTCCAGGAAGAACAGGTTTATACCACAATGGAACTGCGCATGAAGTGCGGTATCGGTAAGTGCGGCCGCTGCAATATCGGTGATAAGTATGTCTGCAAGGACGGTCCGGTATTCCGCTTTGATGAGCTGTCCGAACTGCCGAATGAATATTAATGGTAAAGGAGAATTCACATGGAACAGATGGTTAATGTGTTCGTGATGGGCAAGAAGTACGAGGTTCCTGCCAGTCTGACCATCATGAAGGCTTTGGAATACGCTGGCTATAAGCTGGTTCGTGGCTGCGGCTGCCGTAATGGTTTCTGCGGTGCTTGTGCAACGATCTATCGGGTGAAGGGTGACAGAGAACTCCATACCTGTCTGGCTTGCTCCACACAGGTCGTTGAGGGTATGTACATCACACAGCTGCCGTTCTTCCCGCTGATTAAGGAAATCTACGACATCAACGAGGTTCGTCCGGACGAGACCGTTATGATGAAGAACTATCCGGAGATCTATTCCTGCATCGGCTGCAACGCTTGTACAAACGCTTGTACACAGGGTCTGAATGTTATGCAGTATATCGCATATGCACAGCGTGCAGAGTACGCAAAGTGCGCAGAAGAGTCTTTCGACTGCGTAATGTGCGGCGTATGTTCTTCCCGCTGTCCGGCTGGCATCTCTCATCCGCAGGTTGCTATGCTGGCTCGCCGTCTGAACGGTAAGTACATTGAACCGAAATGTCAGCATCTGGCAGATCGTGTCAAGGAGATCGAAGAGGGCAAGTGCGAAGAGGCAATCCGTGCAAATATGGCACTGAGCGATGCTGAGATTCGTGAAAAGTATAACAATCGTGAGATTGAGAAGTAAGGGAGGTGCGGTATCATGTATACGGAAGAAATGCTGGAATCCATAAAGAAGGTTGAAGCAAAGCGTGCAGAAAATGCAGCAATGGAACCGAGAAGAATGACCGCAGAGGAAAAGGACCAGGTCCTGAAGGAAAATCACCCGGACTATCGTGAAGATCAGTTTGACGTGCTGTCTGTTGGTCCGAACAAGGGCGAAAAGGCTCCGAAGGAACTGGTAAAAATGCTCCAGTCCGACAGCCGTCTGAAGGACAATCTGCCGGATCTGTCCTGCCCGGACTATGAGACCGACGTTCTGATTATCGGCGGCGGCGGTGCCGGTGCATCTGCTGCCATCGAGGCAGACAACGCAGGCGAAAAGGTTATGATCGTAACCAAGCTGCGTATCGGTGATGCAAACACCATGATGGCAGAAGGCGGCATCCAGGCTGCGGACAAGCCGAACGACTCTCCGGCACAGCACTTCCTGGACTGCTTTGGCGGCGGTCACTTTGCTGCGGATAAGGAACTGGTTTACAAGCTGGTTACCGAGGCTCCGGACGGCATTCAGTGGCTCCAGGATCTGGGCGTTGAGTTCGACAAGGACGCAGAAGGCAACATGATCACAACACACGGCGGCGGTACATCCCGCAAGAGAATGCACGCTGCAAAGGACTATTCCGGTGCAGAGATCATGCGTACCCTGCGTGACGAAGTGCTGAACCGCAAGATCCCGGTTGTTGACTTTACTTCTGCAATCGAACTGATTATGGACGACAAGGGTCACTGCGCAGGTGCTGTTCTGATGAACATGGAAACCGGCGAGATCCTGATCGCAAAGGCAAAGGTTGTTATCATTGCTACCGGCGGTGCAGGCAGAATGCACTACCAGGGCTTCCCGACTTCCAACCACTACGGTGCAACCGCAGACGGTCTGGTTCTGGCTTATCGTGTTGGCGCTCCGCTGCGTGAGCAGTACACCCTGCAGTATCACCCGACCGGTGCTGCATTCCCGGAACAGATCTTCGGCGCACTGGTTACCGAAAAGGTTCGTTCTCTGGGCGCAAAGCTGGTTAACGTAGACGGCGAAGTATTCATGAATCCGCTGGAGACTCGTGACGTTACCGCATCTACCGTTATCCGTGAGTGCCGTCGTGGCAAGCAGGTCAACACACCGACCGGCGGTCAGGGCGTATGGCTGGATTCTCCGATGATCGATCTGATCCACGGCGAAGGCACCATCGAAAAGCGCATCCCGGCTATGCTGAGAATGTTCCTGAAGTACGGCATTGATATCCGGAAGCAGCCGATGCTGATCTATCCGACACTGCACTATCAGAACGGCGGCGTTAAGGTCGGCACAGACAGCCAGACCTGCGTAGAAAACCTGTTCGTTGCAGGTGAGGCTGCCGGCGGTGTACACGGCGAAAACAGACTGATGGGTAACTCCCTGCTGGACGTTATCGTATTCGGCCGTAACGCTGGTAAGTACGCTGCTGCAAAGGCAAAGACTGTTGAAGTCGGCAATCTGACTCTGGATCACGTTGCAAAGTTCGAAAAGGAACTGGCAGACGCTGGCATCCAGCCGGACGAAGTTTCTCCGAAGCTCCTGCCGGATTATACCCGTAAGGTAAACAACTAATCATATTTGCACAGAATTGTTTCTGATGCAATCATAAGAAAGCGGCGGCGTCTTAGATGCTGCCGCTTTTTCATTTGTGAATTTTTTGTGCATCTCTTGACAAGATAGCTGAAATTAGCTATAATAATAGAGTAAAAGAGAGTAGCTGGCGGGGCTTGTCCCTGTTTATGCGGCGTCAGTACGGTTGTTGTGAAACGACCCGCTTCATATCTAAACGGCGAGACTTTTACGGAGCACGTGGACAGGATAGCTGTCGGTTCCGTAAGGTCTCGCCGTTTTCTGTTTTTGTGCTTTTGGACAGCGCTCTGTGCAGGGCTGCCCGAAATACGCCGTTCGCCAGCTGCAAAAAGGAAAGGGATGTTGTGTATGAACGAACATTATCAGCAAACACCGGAAGAACTCTATCAGAAGTTGGATGCCTGTCCAGAGGGCTTGTCCGCCGAGACTGCGGCAAAGCATCTGGAACAATACGGGAAAAATGCCATCGCTGAGGCAAAAAAGACACCCACATGGCTGATTTTTCTGGAACAGTTCAAGGATTTTCTGGTTATCATCTTGATTATTGCGGCGCTGATCTCAGCGTTTACCGGAGACCTGGAAAGTTTTATCGTTATCATTGCCGTTATCACCATGAATGCAATTCTGGGAACGGTGCAGACCGTGAAGGCGGAAAAGTCGCTGTCCAATCTGAAAAAGCTGTCCTCGCCCACGGCAAAGGTACTTCGTGACGGTCAGACCGTGGTTCTGCCGGCAGAGGAGGTCACTGTAGGCGACCTGGTTCTCCTGGAGGCTGGCGACCAGATCCCGGCAGACGGCAGACTGGTGGACTGCGCATCGCTCCAGACAAACGAGAGCGCACTCACCGGCGAAAGCACCAACGTGGAGAAAACGGCGGACTGCATCACCGGAGAAGTGCCGCTGGCAGAGCGGAAGAACATGGTTTATTCCGGCGGTTTTGTCACCTACGGCAGAGGTGTCTGTCTTGTGACCGAAGTGGGAATGCAGACCGAAGTGGGAAAGATCGCATCGCTGATCCAGAATGCAGAGGCTCGGAAAACACCGCTGCAAATGACGCTGGATCAGTTCGGCAAGCGGCTTTCCATCGGCATCATGATCGTCTGTGCGCTGGTGTTTGTGCTGAGCATGATTCGTGTGGATGTCATCAATTTCGATGCAGTCATGGATTCTCTGATGTTCGCCATTGCCCTGGCTGTGGCAGCGATTCCGGAGGCGCTCAGCTCCATCGTCACCATTGTGCTTTCCTTCGGCACTCAGAAAATGTCCCAGGAACACGCCATTATGCGAAAGCTCCAGGCGGTAGAGGGACTCGGCTCTGTTTCGGTCATTTGCTCGGATAAGACCGGTACACTGACTCAGAACAAAATGACCGTCCGGAAAATCGTGGTACAGGATCACATGATTGCTGCGAATGATGTCAGCCCGGAGAATCCGGAGGAACAGGAACTGATTCTGGCATCCGTTTTGTGCAGTGATGCCACCTGTCAGAACGGCACAGAGATCGGCGACCCCACAGAGACTGCTCTGGTGCGCTTTGCCCAGGATTGCGGTCTCTCGGATGAAGAGATGCGCAGCAGCCATGCTCGTATCAGCGAAATCCCGTTTGATTCCGACCGTAAGCTGATGTCTACCCTCAACCAGTGCGGTGACGTGCGGAAGATGTATACCAAGGGTGCAACCGATGTGCTGCTGGACCGGATGCTGGTCTCCGATGCAGAAAAGCAGGAGATCGTCAAGCAGGTGGAGGAACTTTCAGAACAGGGACTCCGTGTGCTGTGCTTTGCGTCCAAGACTTTTTCCGGCGACGTGCTGGATGTGGCAGATGAAAACGGTCTGAACTATCTGGGACTGATCGCTGAAATGGACCCGCCTCGTGAAGAGTCCAAACAGGCGGTTGCCGAGTGTAAGTCTGCTGGCATCAAGCCGGTAATGATTACCGGCGACCACATTGTCACAGCGTCTGCGATTGCCAAGGAAATCGGCATTCTGGAAAAACCGGAAGAGGCGGTAGAAGGTGCGGCACTGGACGCTTACACCGACGAACAGCTGGTGGACTTTGTGGCAGATAAATCCGTCTATGCCCGTGTAACGCCGGAGCATAAGATCCGCATTGTTCGGGCATGGCAGAAACGTGGCAATATCGTTGCGATGACCGGTGACGGCGTCAACGATGCCCCGGCGCTGAAACAGGCAGACGTGGGCGTTGCCATGGGTATCACCGGTACAGAGGTTGCCAAGGATGCGGCAGCGATGGTACTGACGGACGATAACTTTGCAACCATCGTCAAGGCAGTCAAGAACGGCAGAAACATCTACGAGAACATCAAGAAAGCAATCCTGTTCCTGCTGTCCGGCAATCTGGCAGGTATCATTGCCGTGCTGTTCTGCTCTCTGGCAGGGCTGCCTGTGCCGTTTGCGCCAATCCACCTGTTGTTTATCAATCTGCTTACCGACTCGCTCCCGGCAATTGCACTGGGACTGGAACCCCATTCCGATGACGTGATGAAACGGAAACCCCGTCCGGCAAACGAATCCATTCTGACCAAGGACTTCCTCGTTAAGGTCGGCTATTCCGGCGTCATTATCAGTATCGCCACCATCGGCGCATTCCTGCTGGGCTACTTCTACCAGGGCGCACACAATGCCGGCGCAGCCATGACCATGGCATTCACCACACTGTGTATGTCCCGCCTGTTCCACGGATTCAGCTGTAAGGCGGAGAAACCGGTGATCTTCTCCAAGCGTCTGTGGAATAACCCGTTTGCCATTCTGGCATTTTTGGCAGGCATGGTACTGATTAACGCTGTGCTGTGGATTCCGGGGCTGCATGAGCTGTTCCAGATCGAAAACGGTATGTCCGGCGTACTGCTGGGTGCAATCTATGGCTTTAGCTTTGGCTCTATGGTTCTGATTCAGATCGTGAAAGCCATTGCCGCTGCTGTAAGAAAGAAATAAGAAAAGCTGTTTTTGCAGAAAAAATCCCTGCACTGTATATTTCGCAGTGCAGGGATTTTGTGTTATAGACTGGGTTCGTCGATTGCTTTCAGAAACGTCAGACTCCGTTCCAGAATCCCGTTGAGAAAAGCAATCAAAACGCCGTAATTGGTGTAGGGAACACCCTGTGCAGCAGCCCGTGCAGCACGGCTTTTCATTTCCTGTTGGTTCAGCATACAGCCGCCGCAGTGTACAACCAGTTGATACGGGGACAGATCTTCCGGAAAGCTGTTGCCGGAGGAAAAGTCAAACTGAAAGCTTTTTCCGGTGTAAGCCTGTATCCATTTCGGCAGCTTTACCGTGCCGATGTCGTTGCACTGGCGGTGGTGGGTGCAACCCTCAGAGATGAGGATGCGGCTGCCATCCGGGAGCGTTTGCAGCGTCTGTGCCGCCTGCATTGCCGGAGCGAGAACGCCCTTGAGCCTTGCGAACAGGATGGAAAACGAAGTTAGCAGAATTTCTTCCGGCACAATGGAGCGAACCGTTCCGAATACCTGGCTGTCGGTGACCACAAGGCGTGGAGGCTCTTTCAACAGGGAAAGGGTACGGCGGAGCTGTTCCGGCTGGGTCACCACGCAGATAGCGGTCTGGTCTAATATCTCCCGGATCGCCTGCACCTGGGGCAGGATCATCCGACCTTTCGGCGCAGATTCGTCAATGGGTGTCACCAGAAGTACTACATCTTCCGGATGCAGCAGGCTGCCGAACAGGCGGACAGATTGCCGGGCGATGGGCAGCTTTTGATAAAACCTGCCCAGTTCCTCCTTGAGTTCCCGGATTCCCTCGCCGGTGGCGGCGCTGACCGCAATGGCGTTTTCTGCCGGGGGAGTCGCCTGGTCGCATTTGTTCCAGACCTGTATGGTGGGAATGTGCCGCTGTTCCAGCTGCTGTAAGATTTCCCTGTCCTCCGGTGTCATGCCTGCTGCGGCATCTATCACCATGACGGCAATGTCCGTATGGGTCAGCGCCCGTTTTGCCTGCCGGACACGCAGCGAACCCAGCGTTCCCACATCGTCCAGTCCCGGTGTGTCTATGAGAACCACTGCGCCGATGGGCAGCAGCTCCATGGCTTTTTCCACGGTATCCGTGGTCGTGCCGCAGACCGGGGAGACGACTGATACCGTTTGTCCGGCGATGGCATTGATAAGACTGGATTTTCCGGCATTGCGCCGCCCGAAAAAGCCGATGTGTACCCGATTGGCACGAGGGGTCTGTTCCATATCCTGTTCTCCTTAAAACCGGAAATCTCTTGCGCCGTGCAGGATTTCCTGTAGGTACTGCTCTGTTTTGGTGCGTACTTTTTCGTTGGGGATGGCGAGCAGCTGGCGCTGTAATACTTCCTTGCCCAGCGCTCTGGTTTCCGGAGAGGCATAGTCCTCCAGAAATTCCTGTAGGGTGATGAGGGCATTGGGGTGACAGCAGTTCTGGATCTGACCGCTCTTACATAGGGACATGAACCGGTCGCCGGTGCGTCCGGCACGATAACAGGCGGTGCAGAAACTGGGAATGTAGTCCATCTCCATGAGCCAGCGGACGACCTCGTCCAGAGAGCGCTGGTCGCTGACATCGAACTGTGCGGAATTGTCGTCCGGGTTTTCAGGAATATCATAGCCGCCCACGCTTGTCCGGGAGCCGCCGCTGATCTGGGAAATGCCCAGCGGCAGGAGACGTTCCCGGACTGCCTGGCTTTCCCGTGTGGAAATAATCATGCCGGTATACGGCACAGAAATGCGGATGAGGGCGCAGATCTTGGCGAAAACATCGTCACTGATGCCGTTGTCGAAATCGTCCGGGTTGATATCCTCTGCCTTTTTGATGCGGGGAATACTGATGGTGTGCGGTCCTACGCCGTGAACTGCCTCCAGATGCTCTGCGTGCATGAGCAGTCCCACCAGCTCATAGGGATAGTTTTCCAGCCCGAACAGCACGCCCAGCCCCACATCGTCAATGCCGCCTGCCATGGCACGATCCATTGCCTCGGTGTGATAGTCGTAGTTGTGTTTCGGTCCGGTGGGATGCAGCTTTTCATAGCTCTCTTTGTGATAGGTCTCCTGGAACAGGATGTATGTTCCGATTCCCGCCTCTTTCAGTTTCCGGTAATTTTCCACCGTCGTCGCCGCAATATTGACATTGACCCGGCGGATCGCCCCGTTTTTATGCTTGATGCTGTAAATTGTCTTGATACTGTCCAGCACATATTCAATCGGATTGTTGACCGGATCCTCGCCCGCTTCGATTGCGAGACGCTTATGTCCCATATCCTGCAGCGCCATAACCTCCCTGCGGATTTCATCCTGGGTCAGCTTTTTCCGGGAAATATGCTTGTTCTTGGCATGATACGGACAATAGGTACATCCGTTGACGCAGTAGTTGGACAGATACAGCGGCGCAAAGATGACGATGCGGCTGCCGTAGAAATCCAGCTTGATCTGCCGTGCCAGCCGGTTCATCTGCTCTGTGACTGTCTCATCCTCGCAGAGCAGCAGCACCGCAGCCTCCCGGTGGTTCAGCCCCTTGCGCAGCGCCGCCTTTGCCAGGATCTCAGATAACAGTGTTTTGTCGTCCTTGTGCGCTCTGGCATATTCCAATGTGTCCATGATCTCTGCATGGTTGATGAATTCTTCCGCCCGAAGAGAATGCGGATTATACAATATGATCGCCGTCCTTTGTGGTTTTGGCAGAGAAAAACTGCCGGATATTCTGTTGCTTTACCTGTTAATATTATAACACCTCAGATGCACCTTGTCAATTCGGCGACAAAAAAATGCCTAGTGAAAAAAACTTTTCCAGAAACCTTTTTGTGACTATTGACAAATTTTCTGAAAGGGTGTATAATAGTTCTATGAAATTCAGCGGCTGTTTTGTGCAATACATCCGCTGTACGTGAGAGCGGAACAGATAAGCTCTAAGATTGGAAAGGAAGATGGAATTATGAAGAATTTTTGGAAACGTCTGGGCAGTACAGGCGTAGCCGCAGCCCTTTGCCTGGGCATGGCGCAGGCTGTACCGGCTGCTGTGGTATCTGCGGCAGATCCGCTGTTCTCTTCGGAGTGTGAGGATCTTACTCTGGAAAACGACGCAAAGGTGGCGACAGATGTATACGGCAAGGCATATCCGGGTTATACCGGTGACGGCTTTGTCTGGGTCACCAATGCCGGAACTATGAGCTTTACCATAGACGCACCGGAGACCGGTATGTATCGTCTGATGACACGCTGCATCATGTATCTGGGCGACACTTCGAACGATATTCGTGAGGCACAGGTAACTGTCACACGTTCGGATGACAGCACAGCTACCAAGACCGTCAAGATCGCACACACAGACGACTGGAACGACTTCAACTGGGGCGACCTGAAACTGACCAAGGGCGAAAATACCATCACCTTCGGCGGCGGCTGGGGCTACTGCCTGTATGACAACATGACGCTGACACAGACTCCCAAGCCGGAGTATGAAAAGGCAACCGATACGCCGGTAGACCCGAAGGCAACCAAGGAGACCAAGGCGCTGATGTCCTACCTCAAGAGCGTTTACGGTTCTCACATCATTTCCGGACAGCAGGAGATCTACGGCGGCGGCAATGACGGCGATTCTGAAAAGGAATTCAACTATATCAAGGACAACACCGGAAAGTTGCCGGCGATCCGTGGCTTTGACTTTATGAACTACAACCCGCTGTACGGCTGGGATGACGGTACATCGGAGCGTGCTATCGAGTGGGCAAAGGACCGCAACGGTATTGTCACTGCATCGTGGCATATCAATGTCCCCATTGACTTCGACAACTATACACTGGGCGACATCGTAGACTGGAAGGAATGCACCTATAAGAACTACCAGGCATCGAACAGCACCTTTAATACTGCAAACGCAGTGAAGGAAGGCACCAAGGAGTATGAATACTTCCAGGAGGCAATGAAGGATCTGGCAGAACAGCTCCAGAAACTCCAGGATGCCAATGTGCCGATCATTCTCCGTCCGCTGCATGAGGCGCAGGGTAATGAAGGCAACTACGGCGACGGTACTTCCTGGTTCTGGTGGGGTGACCGTGGCGCAGAAGTATACAAGGAACTGTGGAAACTGCTGTACACCACACTGACCGAAAAGTATAACCTCCACAATATCATCTGGGAATACAACAGCTATAACTATGCAAACTCCGATACTTGGTATCCGGGCGATGACTATGTAGACATCGTGGCTTATGATAAGTACAACTGTGACTATAACCGGGATGACGGTCTCAGCTCCGGCACGCCGAACCTGAGTGCGATCTCTCCGATCTTCAACTATCTGTATGAACTGACCAACGGCAAGAAGATGGTTGCCATGGCTGAGAATGACTCTATCCCGTCCGAAGAGAACATGGTGATCGAGAATGCCGGCTGGCTGTATTTCTGCCCGTGGTACGGCGATCATCTGATGTCCAGCCAGTACAATGACCCGGCACAGCTGAAAAAAATGTACACCAGCGACTACTGCATCACACTGGATGAACTGCCGGAGGATCTGTATGGCGGTGCGAGTGTAGAACCTGGCACAACGCTTACCACAAAGGAAACCAGCGAGACAGTGTCAGAGACCACAACTGTCACAGAGACTTCTGCAACAGAGACCAGCGAAACCGAGAAGAGCAGTGAAACTGCTTCGGAAACAACAACGGAAACCACCAAGGAAAGTGTAACGACTTCCTCTGAGGAGCAGACGACCGAAACCACAGAGACAACGGAATCTTCCGCAACAACAGCATCGGCTACTACTGCAACCGAAACGGAAACAACAGTTGCAACTTCTACCACAGAAAGCAAGACCAGCGAAACATCCGGCAGTGTAGATCCGAAAAATGTACTGTACGGCGATGTAAACCTGGACGGCAGAGTGGATATCACCGATGCCGTACTGCTGAACAAGGTAGCTGCCGGCGCAGTGACCCTGGATACCGCAGAAAAGCAGGTAAATGCAGACTGCGATGCCAACGGCGAAGTGGACGGCAAGGACGCAGTTGTTCTGCTGAAGTTCCTGGTATCTCTCATCAAGACCTTGCCCAGCGCAGAATAATCACAGTATATTCAACTGCTGAATTATGAAAAATACCCTGTTTCCCCAAAAAGGAGACAGGGTATTTTTGTCATGTGTTTTGCTGATGCAGAAATTCCTCTTCCTGCTGGCGGCGCAGGGCATATTTTCGTTTGGTGGCGAGACCGCCACGAATATGACGTTCCTGTTTGTTCTGTTCCAGAATCTCTTTTACCTGTGTATACAGATCCGGCTGGATCTGTTCCAGCCGCTCGCTGACATCCTTATGTACGGTGCTTTTCGAGACACCGAACCATTCTGCTGCCGTACGAACCGTGGCTTTCTGCCGGACGATATACTCGCCGAGAATCACGGCACGTGTTTCGGACTGCTCTTTCATGATACCTCACTCCAATTGTGGTTTTGCTACAGCATATGCGGCGGCACAGGAAATGAGAACGGAGCAGGTTATAAAAATGTGATGCAGATTTTCAGAAAAGTTTATGAGAAATCGTTGACGTATTCCGGTAATTGTGTTACAATAAGAAACAGCGGCATAAGGTGACTTATGCAGAGTGTACTCTGATCTCTATGGAGTGCATCTCAGAAAACAAAGTGATCCCGGACGGCGGATCATGGAAAGGACAATTTACATATGGTTTGGGAACTCATCAAATCACTGATTTTCGGTATTGTGGAGGGCATCACCGAATGGCTGCCGATCAGCAGTACCGGACACTTGATCCTGCTGGACGAATTCTTAAAGCTGGACGCATCCGATAACTTCAAGGAAATGTTCGATGTTGTGATTCAGCTGGGTGCAATTCTAGCGGTCGTGGTCATCTACTGGAACAAGCTGTGGCCCTTTGGCAAACAGAACAATCCGCATCCCATGGCACAGACCGGATTCGGCGCTTGTCTGAAAAAGGACATTCTCCAGATGTGGTGCAAGGTCATTGTGGCAACAGTGCCGGCGGCTGTGATCGGTCTGCTGCTGGACGACTGGAGCCAGGCGCATCTGTACAACGCCTGGACGGTTGCCATCATGCTGATCCTGTTCGGTATCGCCTTTATCTGGATCGAAAAGTGGCACAAAAACCGTACCCCGAAGATGAACAGCATCGCCTCCTTGAAGTACAGCACCGTGCTGCTGATCGGCGTATTTCAGCTGATCGCAGCAATATTTCCGGGAACCTCCCGTTCCGGTGCAACCATCGTCGGCGCACTGCTGCTGGGCGTTTCCAGAACAGCTGCGGCAGAGTTCACCTTTTTCCTGGCGATTCCGGCGATGTTCGGCGCAAGCCTGCTGAAACTGGTGAAGTGCGGACTCCCGGCTACCGGTATGGAGACTGCACTTCTGCTGATCGGCATGATCTCCGCATTCCTGGTATCTATCGTCGTCATCCGTTTCCTGATGAGCTATATCAAGAAACATGACTTCACTGTATTCGGCTGGTATCGTATCGTTCTCGGCGTTCTGGTGCTGATCGGCGGTATTACCGGATTTATTGGATAAGTACATATTTTGCGTAAAAAATCCCCGTGTATCCTGCTAGTTGGATACACGGGGATTTCTCTTTTGGGAATCACATCACTGCGCAGCCGGAGTGTTCGTAACTGCGGTGGTGTAGGTCGTCAGTGTTGTTGCAGCCGTGCCTGTGCCGCCGGGGACAATGGCGTGCTGTTTCAGATAATCCTCCCACAGAGAAAGGGAGTTGCCCAGCAGGTGGATGCCGTCCGAAGTGAGAGACGCATCCAGACAGCCGTTGGCGTCCATGACAGCCTCGTTGACGTTGAGGTAGTAGATGTTATCCTGCGGATTCGCCAGCGCCTCCAGCGCCTGGTTTCGGGCGTTGACAGTTGCGTTGTTGATCGCACCGCCCGGATTGTCCTGGGATGCCGCAACCACCAGAATGCTTTGCAGATAGATAATCGCATTGGGCTGTGCCTGGCGTATCTGTGAAATGACGCCGGCGTAGGTCTGCGCCCAGCTTTCAGTGGTGCCGGTTCCCAGCTCGTTCAGTCCCAGCATGATATAGACTTTGCCGTACTGTTTTTGCGCCAGCTTTTGCGACAGTGTGACGCTTTCGCCGGTGTTCGGGTTGCCGGCTGCCTTTTCTGTGACCTTGAAAATGGACAGTCCCACGCTGGAGAAAAAGTCCGCATTGGTCAGGCTGCCGTACAGCGCCAGACCTTCTGTCCGGGAGTCGCCGATAAAGAGGGCATCGCTAAAATAGGAATCGTCCACCGTCTGGAATACAGCGGCAGGCGCTGTGGTTTCCGTGACCAGGGGCTGACCGGTTGCAAGGGTCGTTTCTGCCGGCTGTGTTGTGGTTTGCGCCATCGTTGTGGCAGGATCCTCGATTTTTTTGGCATTCTGTACTAAGTCCCAGATGTTTGCAACTGCAATGGAGACCACAAATGCCATAATCAAAGGATACCGTTTGAGAAATTTCAGAAAATTCATGAAAATGCTCCTTTCATGGCATGGGTCAGAACTGGAAGTACAGGAACGGATTGTTCGTCTGTGTCATCATCGCACGAATTGCCAGTACGAACAGAATCAGCAAAAGCAGCATACAGAAGCCGCTCTTGCGGAACTTTTTGTAATACATCAGCGGCAGCGGCGTGCTGAACAGAACACAGGGAACCAGGATCTTCCAATAGTTGTGGAATGCCTGCACTGCATCCCTGGTGTTGGACTGTACCTCATCCGAAGTGAGGAACGGGAACAGACGGGTAAAGTATGTGCCGAGCTGGTGCATATCCGTGATGGCAAAGACCATCCAGGTGAGGGGGATGATAAAGATGATATAGGCGTGTTTCAGAATGTGTGTGCGCTCCAGGAACTTGCCGTAGACGTTCTTTTCCAGTGTCAGCAGCACGAAGAAAATGAGACCCCACAGGACAAAGTTCCAGCTTGCGCCGTGCCACAGTCCGGTGAATGCCCAGACCGCCAGCATATTCCGCATGGTTTTCCATTTTCCTACCCGGCTGCCGCCCAGCGGAAAGTAAATGTAATTCTTGAACCAGCGTCCCAGGGTGATGTGCCATCTGCGCCAGAACTCGCCGGCTGAGCCGGACATATACGGCAGATTAAAGTTCTGCGGCAGCTCAAATCCCAGTATTTTTCCCACGCCGATTGCCATCATGGAATAGCCGGAAAAGTCGAAGTAGATCTGAAAGCTGTAGGCGAATGCACCCAGCCAGGCATAAGGGGTGGAGATACTATCATACCCGATCACGGACAGATTATTCCAGAGACCGCCCATGGGATTTGCCAAAAGCGTTTTGGCACTCAGCCCCAGGACGAAGGTCTCCATGCCCTCTTCCAGCAGCCGGATGTCCACACGGCGGTTGTGCATCTGGGGCTGGATCTCGCTGTACATACAGATCGGACCGGAGATCAGCTGGGGGAACATACACAGATAAACGCCCAGATCCAGCAGACTTCTCGCCGGGCGTGTCTTGTTTTGGTACACGTCAATGAGATAGGATGTGATCTGGAACGTGAAAAAGCTGATGCCCAGGGGCATGATGATAGATGCCTTTGGAATAGCGACGTGAAAGATCGACAGCAGGGAATTCAGATTGCCGATCAGGAAGTTGGTGTATTTGAATACCACCAAAAGCCCGAAGTTGTAGACCAGACCGCCGATCAGATAGCGCTTTGCCTGCTGCGGATGCCTTGCGTGCGAACCGCTGATGAGCCGGGAAAGTCCATAGTTGATGACCAGGGACAACAGCAGGAGCAGGGTATACCAGCCGCTGCCGATGGCGTAGAAAACAAGGCTGCCGATGATGAGTGTGATGTTTCGGTATTTCTGCGGTGTAGCATAGTATGCCAGCAGGAAAATCGGCAGAAATTGAAACAAGAATTCAATTGTGCTGAAAACCATATATGATTCCTCAATTCCCCTTCGATATTTTTTTCTGTTTTGCGGTGCTGCTTTTTATCTATTCTATGCAGGCAAACACAAATAACAACACCCCGACAAGCGAGGTGTCTCACATTATATCATAAGAAAAATCTGTCGTTTTTTCAAGAACGATGTCATAACAAATGAGTTACAATTCAATGACAAATCCAGTTTGTCCCAGATGCAGAACAGGCGCTTAGTCCTTCTTTTCCGCAGCCGGTGCATAGCAGGTGAAAACATTTTCCACGTGGTCGGTGTCCTTTACCTTGGTGCAGGCGCTGACCAGCGGAACCACGATCAGAGAAAGCAGCATTGCAATTGCGCCGGCATTGATCGGGGATGCCAGATTCAGCGGCAGGCTTGCGGCAGCCTTGGACAGTTCCGGGTTCCAGCCAAAGCCGAACAGGAACATATGTACCAGCGTCAGACCGATGCCCAAGATAAAGCTGCACCATACTGCCGGCTTTGTGACCTTCTTGCTGAACAGACCATACATGAACGGTCCCAGGAATGCGCCTGCCAGTGCGCCCCAGGAATAGGACATCAGCGTGGAGATCGAGGCGTTCTTGTTGAACGCCAGCAGAACGGAGATCACCAGGAATACGGCGATCAGCACACGCATGATAAGCATTTCCTTTTTGTCAGAGCATTTTTTCATATTGGGCTTGATGAGGTCGATGGTCAGCGTGGAGCTGGAAGTCAGTACCAATGATGACAGGGTAGACATGGATGCCGACAGCACCAGAACAACGACCAGACCAATGAGGATATCCGGCAGTGCAGTGTGCAGCAGAGACGGGATCATAGCGTCAAAATCCGGCTTGCCGTTGGACAGGGTGGAGATCACTGTCTTGTCGCTGCCGTCTGCGCTCAGCGTGCAGAACAGCCGGTCGAAACCGCCCAGCAGATAAGAACCGCCGGCAACGATCAGTGCAAAGACGGTGGAGATCACAGCACCCTTTTTGATGTCGTTTTCGCTCTTGATGGCATAGAACTTGTGTACCATCTGGGGCAGACCCCAGGTGCCAAGTGATGTCAGAACCACAACGCCCAGCAGATTCAGCGGATCCGGTCCGAATACGGAGTTCAGCGTGTTGGTCTTGCCGTTGACTTCAATATCGCCCAGTGCAGCCAGTGCAGCAGTCATGCCGCCACGGTTGTGGATCGCACAGATCACTACGGCAGCGATGCCCACCAGCATGACAATGCCCTGGATAAAGTCGTTGATCGCAGTTGCCGCATAGCCGCCCAGGATCACGTAGATCGCCGTCAGCAGCGCCATAACAATAATGATGATCTTGTATGCGCCCTCGGACTCGATCTGGAACGCCATGTTAAACAGACGGGACAGACCGTTGTACACCGATGCGGTATAGGGAATCAGAAAGATAAAGACGATCACAGCGGCTGCGACTTTCAGTCCTTTGGAGTTCCAGCGCTTTTCGAAGTATTCCGGCATGGTTTTTGCGCCCAGCGACTGCGTCATGATGCGGGTGCGCCGTCCCAGGACGATCCATGCCAGCAGACTGCCCAGCAGGGCGTTGCCGATGCCGACCCATGCGGCAGAAACGCCGTATGTCCAGCCGAACTGTCCGGCATAGCCGATGAAGACTACAGCGGAAAAATAAGATGTGCCGTAGGCGAATGCGGTGAGCCATGAGCCGACGCTGTGACCGCCAAGGACAAAATCACTGACGGAGCGAGTCTGCCGTGCGGTGTAGACGCCAATGCCCATCATGATCGCCACATAAATGATGATCATGCCAATGGTAATTGCGGTTGTCATATTCCTCTCCTTTGTGGCAGCAGGAGCGCTGCCGAAACATAAATTTGCGGCATCTTTGCGGCATCTTTCAAAAATCCGAAAATGCGCATCTTCCATTATAATGGAAATGTCGGTTTTTGTCAACCTTTTTTCTGCTTTTCGGGCGAAATGCTGTAAAATGATGAAACGGCTTGAGAATTTACATATTGTTCACTGGATTTTTTGCAGAAAATTCCGAAAAAGGCTTGACAAGCCGTCAAATGTATGCTATCCTATAGTTAGTCAATGCTAACTCTTGAAGAAGCAAAGATCCCCAGCTGTGCGGAACATGGCTGACGAGTCGTGAAACGCACAGTTCTTGATGACGAGGGTCTGCTTGGCTGCCAGAAATATCGACGGGCTGCGGCGTGTGCCGCAAAAGCCCAGGAACTTTGTGAGGTGAAATTATCCAATGAGCGTTGTGATTATCGGAGGAAACGAGTGTATGAGCCGCCAGTATGCCGATGTGTGTATGGCGCACGGCTGTACGGCAAAGGTGTTCCCGAAAGAAACCGGACCCATCGAAAAGAAGATCGGTTCTCCGGATCTGATGATCCTGTTTACCCGTACCGTATCCCATAAGATGGTACAGGGTGCTGTGAAGGCAGCGAAGAAAAATTCCATTCCCATTGCCAGAGTGCAGAGCAGCAGTATTTCTGCACTGCGTGCGCTGCTGGGACAGCGTGGCATGGTAGAGGCATAAGTGCTTTTCGTCTGCGGTGAGCGTGAGATGCTGCTGCGAAAAAGCTTTTGCATACAAGAGACCGGCGTTTTGGAAGAGAGCGCCGGTCTTTTTTTGCAGCTGTGCGTCTGTTCTGGTTGTGAAGTTGCACAAAAATTTTGATAAAACGCTTGATTATTCTTGACAAAGTTCCGCCGATATGGTATGATAAAAATGTACGTAAACGTAACCGGCATTCTGTGTTGTGCCGGAAATGAAGAATTGGAGTGAAGACGAAATGAATCGGAAAGGGAATTTGAAAACAAAGCTGGCAGCAGTATTTTCTGCCGGCGTACTGGCTGTTACGGGAACTGCATCGGCAGTTTCCGGGATGACAGTCTCGGCACAGCCGTCAGCCGGTACATACGGAGACGCACTGAAACTGTCTCTGTACTTTTTTGACGCAAACCAGTGCGGCGCAGATGACAACGTGCTGACCTGGCGTGGAAAGTGTCATACCTATGATGCAGAAGCATCGCTGAGCAGTGCCAAGGGACTGTCCTCCAGCTCCATGGCAGCGATCAAAGCGGCAAACGGCGGTTCGGATACGGTAGATGTGTCCGGCGGCTATCACGATGCAGGAGACCATTTGAAGTTCTCGAACACAATGGGATATTCCTGCACCAATCTGGCATGGTCTTATTTTGAAAACCCGAATTCCTATAAGGAGACCGGAAGTGAAGACCACCTGCTGTACATTCTGAAAAAAATGTGCGATTACTTTATGAAAGTGACCTATCTGGATGACAGCGGCAATGTCATTGCGTTCTGCTATATGGTAGGTGACGACCAGGATCACAACATCTGGACTGCACCGGAAGTGCAGACACAGAACAGACCGACATACTGGGCAGATGCGTCCAACCCGTCAGTAGATGCGTCCGGTCATATGGCAGCAGCTCTGGCAGCAACTTCTCTGGCATTCCGGGATAAGAATGCAGATTATGCAGATGCCTGCCTGAAGTATGCAAACGCACTGGAAAAGTTTACAGAAAAATATCCGAAAGCAACCTATGAGGGAATCGGTAGCTACTATTCCTGCGGCAATATCGAAGATAAGGTAGCATGGAGTGACCTGTGGTGTGCGATCGCCAACAACAACGGAAAACTGCCGGATTCCTACCAGGCACAGTATACACCGTCCAACGGCGTATACAACGGCAGTATCTACGATTACTGGGTTTATTCCTGGGATAAGGTATGGGGCGGTTATTCTGCTCTGCTGTACTCCATGGATCCTCAGAAGTACAGTGCGCACGGCAGCGAGCTGGTGTTTGACATGGATCAGCTGGTAGGCAACAAGAACCAGGCATATTATCCGGTCGGCGGCGGCTGGGGTGCATCCCGTTACAACTGCGCATGGCAGATGTATGCTTTGACTTATGCAAAGTATACCAGCGGACAGGACAAATACAATGAATATGCGCAGGGTCAGATGGACTACCTGCTGGGAAACAATCCGGCAAACCGCAGCTATCTAATCGGCTTTGGCGATTCTTATCCGCAGCATATCCACCACAGAGCAGCAAATCCGGATAAGGGTACTGCGAAATACACTCTGTATGGTACACTGGTCGGCGGTCCGACAGATGCCAACGGTTCTTATGACGATAACACGGACTCTTATTCCTGCACAGAACCGGCGCTGGATTACAATGGCTGCTTTGCACTGGCAATTGCCGGACTGTATGCCGTTTACGGCGGTTCGACAACAGCTGCACAGAGTGCAATTGCATCTGCTTCTGAAATCAACAGCGACTTTGTATTCAGCTATGGCGGCGGCGAGACTCCTCAGCCCGGCACAACCGAGACCACGGAGCAGACCACGACCACAACAGAAGAGACAACAACGACAGCAGAAACTACCACAACAGAGGACACTACCGAGACACCGGATCCGATGGCAGCGTGGGAAAAGGTACCGGATTCTATGATCGTCGGCGAGACCGCTGAGGCATCTGTTACCTATTCCATCATCAGCAACGACTTCGATTGGGCATCCTCTGACCCGGATATTCTGAGCGTAGAAGGAAACGGCAACAAGGCAACGCTGACGGCAAAACAGCCGGGTGTTATTGCGCTGACTGCATCCAACGGCTTTGAAACGCTGCTCAAGGAAATTACCGTATATCCGGCAGAAACAACTGCAACAACGGTAGAGACCACCACAGAAACAACCGAAACCACTACCGTTTCGAATGAAACCGAAACCACAGTTTCTGAAAGTGATACCACAGCAACTTCTTCTGAAACCACGACAGAGACCACAAACACCACAGCTACCGGCGCTCCGGCTGGCACACTCTACGGTGACATCAATCTGGACGGCAGAGTAGACATCACCGATGCCGTACTGCTGAACAAGGTCGCTGCCGGCGCAGTGACCCTGGATACCCCGGAAAAACAGGCAAACGCAGACTGCGATGCCAACGGCGAAGTGGACGGCAAGGACGCAGTTGTCCTGCTGAAGTTCCTGGTATCTCTCATCAAGACCCTGCCCAGCGCAGAATAACGCACCTGACGGAACAGGAGGTTTGTGTCTCATGAATCGAAAAGCCCTGCAAAAGCTGTCTTACGGGGTGTACCTGGTGACGACAGCGCAGAACGGAAAATCCTATGGCTGTGTGGCGAACAGCGCCATGCAGATCACCTCTTCTCCGGCACAGATCGCCGTGAGCATCAACCATGACAATGCCACCCACGACCAGATCGCACAGAGCGGAAAGTTTGCCTTGTCGATTCTGGCAACAGACACTGACCCGGCGCTGATCGGCGGATTCGGGTATCGTTCCAGCCGGGATGCAGACAAATTTGCCGGCGTTCCCAGCGCAGAACATGACGGTATGCCGGTGCCGGATGCGGCAATGGCTTGGATCACCTGCCGGGTGGTAAAGATCATGACCGCCGGAACACACACCATTTTTCTGGGCGAGGTAACAGACTGTGAGCTGAACCGTGCCGACGGCATTCCCATGACCTATCTGTATTACCATACGGTCATCAAGGGAAACAGCCCGAAAAATGCACCGACTTATGTTCCGCCGGAGGAAAAGTGAGCAGATCACTGAAAAAATCAAAAATTACTTGACATTTCAAAAAAAGTGTGGTATACTGTTTGTCGATTGATATCGACAGTTCGTTTGCGCCATCCTGTCGTTAAATAAAACCAGGGCATCCGAAACAGTAAACTACCGGGGACGGGATTGTTCCTGTGTGCAGGCGATGCCTGTTTGAAATGAATTTTGGATGCAGCCGTATGTTGATGCGGCTGCATTTTTTTGTTAGGAGGAAATCTGATGTTTGAACTCAAGACATCTGCCAGCTTTGACAGTGCACATTTTCTGTCCGGCTATCAGGGAAAATGCGCCAATCTCCATGGACACCGCTGGAAGATCGAAGTGACCGTAGGAAAAGAGACCTTACAGGAAGAGGGCAATTACCGGGACATGGTGATCGACTTCGGCGATGTGAAAAAGGCTGTCCGTGACCTGGCAGACAGCTATGACCATGCGCTGATCTATGAAGAGGGTACGCTCCAGCGGGCAACGGTAGAGGCACTTCTGGCGGAGGGATTCCGTCTGATCGCCGTGCCGTTTCGTCCCACTGCGGAACAGTTTTCCAAATGCTTTTATGAAAAACTGTCCTCCGACGGTCTGCCTGTCCGCCGGGTGGCAGTGTATGAAACACCGGAAAACTGTGCTGTATACGAGGTGTGAGCCATGAATTCGTATGCAGTAGCTGAGAAATTTGTCAGCATCAACGGCGAGGGAAAGCACGCCGGGGAATTGGCAGTGTTCCTGCGGTTTCGTGGCTGTAACCTGGCGTGCGGCTTTTGCGATACCAAGTGGGCAAATACTGCCGCAGCTCCGGCAGTGCGGATGACGACCGATGAACTGGTGGCATATGTCCGGGAAACTGGCGTGCGGAATGTGACGCTGACCGGCGGCGAGCCGCTGCTCCAGCCGGGCATTGATGAGTTGATTACGGCGCTGGGTGCGCTG
>OHTN01000344.1_pt1 | contig 25613 bp, 17 predicted proteins | sample 1578971 | NCBI WGS metagenome assembly OHTN01 (sample SAMEA3879509, study PRJEB24766) | human gut metagenome | biome: human-associated habitat; feature: feces | place: USA | collected 1985/1987 | reverse complement strand
ATAAAAAGCATCTGCATAAAACAGATGCCTAAATAACCAAAAATAAAAAGCATCTGCATAAAACAGATGCCTAAAATTCAAATAAATCATCAATCGTTAGTAACACAGCTCCATCTTTTTGAGCTTGTCTTACTACTGAATCTGAATACCCAGACTTACTGATAAACCACAAATATTTCTCTTCTAGATTTGGAAATGCTTGAGTAGCCATTACTAAATCTTCATACTCATCATATGGCATTGGCTGGGAAGTAAATTTGCACTCCACAAAAACACCTTTTTTACCAGTACGATCCAACGCCAGTAAATCCACATCATCCTGTGCTTTTAAAGTTGGATTTGCCCCCCACCATTTACCCAAATGATAAGGTATGAAAGGAAGCTTTCTACATTTAGCCAAACGAATCAAATATTCTTTACAAATATCCTCAAACACATCCCCCATTAGATTGCTTATATCCTCCATGATTTCCTTAGATGCATCATTAGCTCCTAACATGGCATAGTAAGAATTGTTTGTGAATTCATAGCGAAACCAAAATTTAAAGAAATTATCCTTAATCACATAAATCGACTTCTTGCTCGTTTCATTATCACCACAAGGAATCCTCTTTTCAATCATGCGAAGTATTTGTAGCGTAATCAAATATTTAGATACTTTTGTACGCTCCTCATGAATATAATCCGCAATATCAACCACTTTATTTCTTCCATTCGCAATGGCAGCTAATATACTATTATACACATTAGTTTCTCTTAATTCCGCCTTCAACAAATTATCTGGTTCTTCATAAAGATACGCTCCATTACGAATAATTTTATTCGCTATATTTTTTTCAATGGATAGATTGGGATCAAAAGCCTCTAAATATCTTGGAATCCCACCCAATATTCCATATGCCAACAATTTATCTTCATTACTATATCCAGGAAAAAATGCACTACTCTCTAGATAATCAAATGGTTTTATTTCTAAAGTCGATGTTTGTCGATCATGAAGTGGACTTTTTCTACCCATAACATCACTTTCCATAACACTTACAGAAGAACCACACAAAATTAAAAAGATATTCTTCTTTTTCCAATTATGGTCAATCACATGCTGCAATATTGACTTCACGGAAGGATTCTCATCAATAATATAAGGAAATTCATCAATTATCACGGCAATTTTTTCAGTAGCCTTCTCCCCAATATAATTAAACGCATCCTCCCAACTTTTAAAAGACGCAATAAAATTATTATTAAAATGATATTGAATCACTTTAGAAAAGTCCTCTAAGTTTAGCGCATCATTCTTTTCTCGAGCAGGAAAAAAGATTGCGTTCGAATGTTCGGCAAATTCCTGTAGAATCGTTGTTTTACCCACTCTTCTTCGACCATACATTACTAAATATTCAAAACAATCACTATTATATAATTCATTCAAATGATTTAATTCTTCTTTTCTTCCTAACATCAAATCACATCCTTTATATTTGTATACTTACGAGTAGTATACTCTAAAGTATACAAATATTCAACGATTCTTTCACTGTATTTTTCTTTATTCTCCCAATTCATCCAACATATCATCTACACCATCACGATAACTTTCATCGTTGTCATAACGATCCTCATCATAATCACCTGAATATGCATCATCACTTCCTTCATCATAAGAAGATGATGATGAATAAGATGAAGAACTCGAATTTTGTCCCTCTTCCCTTGTCTTAAACTCATTCCATTCAGTACGACGTCTACTCTCAAGACGATACTGTTCCATTTGCACTTCCCATTCTGCTTCTTCTTTTTTCAAAGAAATATATCCATATCCAAATAATAGTCCAAGAATAATCAAGAAAATAATTCCACCCTTACCATTTGATGTTTCCTCCTGTTTAATAGCTACTGAAGCCCTGGCTTGATTTACATTTCTAGAAGATTGACTCACATGCTCACTGCGAATCTTTGGGGATCTCGTCACACTTTTATTAGATGAGGTGCCACCCTGATTTACCTTACGAACCTTTGAAGATTGTACTTTAGGTGGAGTTGTCTTCACCATTTTAGATGGCTCAACCACCACTTTCTTATGTATATCAATCAATCTTCTAAATATAAAATGAGCCAACCAATTAATAAAGGCATCCTCAAAATCTATACTCATACATGTTAATACGCTAAGAAACGCAAGTAGATCATCATCAAAATATTCATTCTCGCACCAAGGCTCCTCATAAAGCATTTCTTGAACCTCATCCTCTGACTTACCATCATAACGAGATATAAGCTCCTCATCACTCATATCTAAGATTTTCTTAACGCCATCCCCTACAATCTTTTTGCGCGTTTCTATATCTAATTTTGACTTTTTCGGTGTTTCTTTCTTCTTTTCAAAAACAGGTATCTGAGGCTGCTTTGTCTCCTTCTTCTTGGAAACAGGTACATCCACACCATACTGCTGCATTACCTGTATTAATTCTTTTGAAAGCAATCCCTTTTCATTTGCTTGGATATAAATTTCTTCATAGATTGGACAAAAACTACAAGCTTCACTAAACTTATCTTCTTCAATTAAAGAATCAACAGATTGAACAAACTCATACGAACTATATCCCTTAATACACTCTTCGCAAATAGATGCATAAAAATGTCTTAAGTAAACAGGAATAAATACAGAAATGTAGAAATCATTTTCTTTACATTGTTTAGAAACATCCTCCATATGCTTCTTTGTTTTACTCGAATCTAAAATCATACGATATAGAGTACTCGCCAAATGATTGCACAATATACCAAAGTTTACATTTAAACAAGACTCTAACATCTTTTCTTTCACTAATTCAACTTCAACTTCCAATTGCGATGTACTTCCCTGCATTTTAAGTACACAAATTTTTTCAAGACTTGAAGCATCACGATTCAGATTATTCGTATTCATATTTGAAAAAGGAAGTTCAATATCTTTATATTCACCACGAATCAGTTTATCCTCTACATCATTTACTAAACTTGAATACTTTTCTTTACACTCATTATAATATTCATACCAATCTAGAAACTCTTTTGAAATTATTATATTTTCCATTCACTATACCCCTGCATTCTAGCCGCCTCATACAAAGGATGCATATGCGCTTCTAACTTATGCTTAAACTCATATTCCGTATTTTCTTTGACATACAATTCTTCAATAGCCCACAAAGACTGAAGATTCTTGGCATAGCACTTCTCAAATAGCTTATGAATTGAATCATATTCTACAACACTCTTATATAAGTCATACTCCATATTCGCCATCTTATTAAAGTACAAATCCCACTCTGGTAAATGATTACTCTTTGAGCGATTTGCGCTCGCATTGCTCGGTATCAAATTCCACATTTCATCATGTGCTACATAAGACCACGGAATGAAGTGATCCACATCAAACGTAGATTCTAATTTATTACCTGAATATATGTCCACAATTTCTTTATTTGACACTTCAATATGCGCATTCCACAAATCACGCACTCTTTCTAAATGTCTTACATTATTCCTTTCATCATCCAACTTATTAATAATTCCCGGCACGCCCGGATTGATCATTTGAAGAAATTGAATCTTATTATACTGAATCCAATTTTTAATGATCATATAATTATCCACTAAGAAAGGAATCCAAGCTTCCTGCAAAACAACATATTTATGTATACCCATCCCATTCTCAATAATATAGGGAAAATGAATTTCTTGATTCAACATTTGAATATATTCAATACGATACGCATCCCCTTTATCCTTAGTAAGTTCAGATGAAAAACTACTCAATAGTTTATAGGGAACATTCTTTGCCAACTTTCGCTTATATTCCAAAACCAAATGATTCTGCTCTTTTAATACACTACGAATTTCATCTGGTTTAGAATTCTCATTTAAAGACGTATTTTCAATCAGGACATCAATAGCTCGATTGATCGCATCTCTTCTTTCTCCTTCAATCATTGGACCCAAAAACAAATGATACTGTGTTACTGTATACCAAGCTGACACAATCATTTCATCAAAGATTTCGTCAAATGAAAAACGATATTTTTTCAGCATCAAATTCATAATGGCTTCTAACCAATAAAATTTGTAACACTGCGTAGGATGATCCAACATACTCCCAAAAGCTCGATAATCCAGTTCTCCAGAATACGCATCGTTCTTTATAAATTCCATATTCATACCCATGTTCTTTCTACCAAATATTATAACCTTTTCGATCTATGATTTCATTTTAATGCTGGTATAATGTTAGGTATGATCTATCAAAATATACAGAGCGGCCTATCTACCGCATTTTTAGACAAAAATATATCTTCCAACGTATTATATCGACCTCAATTTATTTCAAACGACTATAAGAATGGAAGAAAAGTACTAAGCACTATTGAAGATGAACTATTACACTGCGACTCTTTTCTAATCAGTGTAGCCTTCATTACCATGGGAGGAATTACCCCCTTACTTCAAACGCTTCGTACTTTAGAAGATAAAGGCATCAAAGGTAAAATTCTTACAACGGACTATTTGGCATTTAGTGATCCTAAAGCGTTAGATAAACTCGCTACATTTTCGAATATTGAACTTAAAATGTATCTAGTACCCGACTCAAAGAATGGCTTTCATACCAAGGGATATATCTTTCAATCAAATGAAATCTATAAGATCCTTATAGGTTCTAGTAATATGACAAATACAGCACTTACTACAAATCGAGAATGGAATACAAAAATTGTGTCCACAAAATCCGGAGAATTCGTTTCTGAAATGTTAGATGAATTTGAAGAATTATGGAATCATCCAAATACATATTCCTACAATGCATTTATTGGTGCATATAGAGTGCATTATGAAGAATACAAAAAGGTGAAACAAAAAGAAGACATTAAATTACCTTCTAAACAGTTGATCCCAAATTCTATGCAGAAAGCCTTTATTTCCAATCTTAGAAAGCTTCGCAATGAGAATGAATCAAAGAGTTTGTTGATTTCAGCCACAGGAACAGGAAAAACGTATGCCTCAGCCTTTGCCTTACAAGATCAGAATCCCAAGAAAGTCCTATTTTTAGTGCATAGAGAGCAGATTGCCAAACAAGCTCTTCAAAGCTACAAAAATGTATTTAAAAATACAAAAACATTTGGGCTTTTATCTGGAAACAGCAAGGATACAGATGTAGACTACTTGTTTGCAACCATGCAAACGATGTCTAAAAAAGAAGTGTATTCAAGTTTTGCCCCTGATACATTCGATACCATCATCATTGATGAGGCACATCGCATTGGAGCTAAAAGCTATCAAGAAATCATGGACTACTTTAAACCAAAGTTTTGGCTAGGAATGAGCGCAAGCCCAGAAAGAACCGATGACTTTGATGTATATGCAGCCTTCGACCATAATATTGCCTATGAAATTCGTCTTCAACAAGCTCTAGAAGAAAACTTATTATGTCCATTCCACTATTTTGGCATTACTGACTTTTTAACAAACGGAAACGAAACCGATTTTACAGATTTCAACTACCTTACATCGAACCAAAGAGTCGACTACATTATCGAACAAACCAATTACTATGGATATAGTGGAGAAAGAGTCAAAGGACTCATATTTTGCAGTTCCAAGAAAGAAGCGGCTGCCCTTAGTGAAAGATTAAATCTAAGAGGGTATCGAACCATCGCTTTAAGTGGAGAGGATTCTCAAGAAAAAAGAGAAGATGCGATTGATCGCTTAGTATCCGATACAAGAAGTGACTATCTACAATACATTTTAACTGTAGATATTTTTAATGAAGGTGTCGACATTCCTGAAATCAATCAAGTTGTACTATTAAGACCTACACAATCGCCCATTGTCTTTGTCCAACAATTAGGCCGAGGCCTAAGAAAATCAAAAGACAAAGAATATGTTGTCATTCTAGACTTCATTGGAAACTACAAAAACAACTTCATGATTCCAATCGCCCTATCTGGAGATCGTTCTTACAACAAAGACAATATAAGACGATATGTTCTTGAAGGTGAAAGAATTATTCCAGGATCGAGTACGATTCACTTTGATGAAATCAGTAAGAAACAAATTTTTGCGTCGATTGACACCGCCAATTTTGCGGATATCAAGCTCATTAAGGATAGCTATAAAAATCTAAAGAATAAACTTGGAAGAATCCCTACTCTTATGGATTTTGAAACCTATGGAGAAATTGACGTACAAAGAATTTTCGACAACAAATCACTAGGATCTTATTATGCCTTTTTAAAGAAATATGAAAAGGATTATAAGATCAGATTGAATGAACTTGAAGAAAACTTTATTAAGTTTATTTGTACAAAACTTGCCAATGGAAAAAGAAAGATAGAGCTTGAAACACTAAAAGATTTAATCAATGATCAAGAATATACTTTCTCAAATGACATATCACAAACAAATGTATTAAACATCTTCACCAATGAATTCCCTACTGGTTCTGGAAAAAATACGTTTAAAGATTGTATTTTTATTGAAGACAAGAAGATTTCAAAACCATTTAAGACATGTTTAGAAAACAACGAATTTAAATCCATGGTAAAAGAAATCATTGAATATGCATTGGATCAATATAATAAACATTATAAGAATACATATAAAGATACAAACTTTGTACTCTACCAAAAATATACATATGAAGATGCATGTCGCTTATTAAATTGGCAACACAATGAAGTTCCATTAAATATTGGCGGATACAAATATGATCAAACAACCAAAACATTCCCTGTCTTTATCAATTATGACAAGGCAAACGACATTCAAGATACCATCAAATATGAAGATCATTTTATCAATGAAAGTCAATTGATTGCGATATCCAAATCCGGAAGAACCACAAGCAGTGATGACGTACAAAACTTCTTGTACGCCAAAGAAAGAGGGATTGAAGTTCATTTGTTTGTGCGAAAGAACAAAGATGATAAAACAAGCAAAGAATTCTATTATCTAGGCCATATGCAAGCGGAGATAGATAAGACCAAACAGTTTGTGATGCCCAACACGCAAAAAACAGCCGTCGAAATCTTATGGCAATTGGATACACCCGTAAGAGAAGACATTTATCGATACATTGTAGAGGAGTGATTTTTTGAAAACAATACACGTAGTAGCTGCCATTATTAAAGATGAAAATAAAATATTCGCCACCCAAAGAGGTTATGGCGAATTTAAAGACGGATGGGAATTTCCTGGAGGAAAAGTAGAACCCAATGAAACAAGTAGACAAGCCATTGTTCGTGAAATCAAAGAAGAATTAGATACAACCATTCAAGTCGAAGAATACTTTGATACAGTCGAATATGACTATCCAAACTTCCACCTATCCATGGAATGTTTCATTTGTACAATTCTTGAAGGAAATTTAACTCTATTAGAACACGAATCTGCAAAATGGCTTACTAAAGACACATTAGACTTAGTAGATTGGCTACCTGCAGATTTAGGATTAATCGCTAAACTAAAAGAAATATTATAATCCCATACAACATTTTAAAATACCTAAAAACGAGCATTTCATCTTTACATAAAGAACAAATGCTCGTTTTTCTTTTGCCAAACTGTCAAATAATCAACAAATTTTCAGGAATTAATAATGTTTTCACATTGAAGTTTTATAATTGAAATTGGCTACTGGATGTGGTTGGTGGTTACCTCTTGTTAAGGAGTTTTGAAGCCTTGAATCTTGAATTCCAGGTAAGTAGATCCTTCTATTTTTTTACAGGAGGAAGGCTTATGTATATATATTTACATATTGATGTTGCTATGTGCTTATTTGCCATAGTAGAAATACTAAAAGTAACATTGATGATTATAGAAAAATGCAAAAAGCACTAATCACCACCGACAATGGAAAAAGATTAGTGCTTCAGCATTAGTTTTATTTCAGAGTAACCACTGCTTTTCCAGTAGTCGTTCTCTATATGTATTATACAGATAAACCAAATGTATTTCCACAACAAAAGCTAGAAATCCCATACAACATTTTATTTATGTTAAAAGCATCTATTTTCACTTTATTTAAAGTGAATATTGAGATTTTTGTGTGATACAACTGTCGAAAAAAAAGAATAATTCAAACGAACTATCCTTTCTTTGGTTGAATCCAATACATACTTTCTGCGACACGAACCTTCAAACCATCCATTATCATTTCTTTCTGCTGAAAGTTAGCCAAAACATTCAAGCGATTCCAGAAAGTTCTTTCGCAAGTGGATTTCCCATCAATAAAACATTCCATTTTGCGTCTCCCTCGACGTCTATCATAGAATATTCTGAATCCGCTTACAAGTCTTGACTTTTTTAATTTTTATGATTCGTTATTTTACTGAAATAACTGTGTATCCCGCATTTGTCACGGCATCACTCAACATCTGATCTGTGACATTCTCAGTGCAGTTTAATGTAGCTGTTTTTTCATCTAAACTAACCACTACATCACTTACACCTTCTACTTTACTTAAGGCATCCTTTACATGTGCCACACAATGCATGCACATCATACCATCTACTGTTACTACTTTTTTCATTTTCTTTTCCTCCTTATATTCAACGGGAATATAACCCGCATCTTCAACCGCTTGTCTTAAAGCCACCTTATTCACTTGTTGCACATAGTCAATATCGGCCTTACCTAAATTATAATCCACACGAACTTCTTTTACATTTGGAACCTTCTTTAAAGCATCCTCTACTAACCATGCACAATGTCCACAAGACATACCATCAATATGCATTGTGTACGTTTTGACTTCTTCACTTTGAACTTTAGGTTTAAAATAACGAAGTCGCAATGCGTTTGTGACAACACAAACACTACTCAAAGACATACATGCAGAACCAATCATTGGTGATAATCGAAGTCCAAATGCCGGATACAATAGGCCTGCCGCAACTGGAATTCCTAGAATATTGTAGAAGAAAGCCCAGAATAGATTCATCTTAATATTTTTAATAACATTACTTGATAAATCAATTGCCGTCACTACATCTAATAATGAACTCTTCATCAAAATCACATCTGCACTATCCATGGCAATATCGGTTCCAGCACCAATCGCAACCCCAATATCAGCACGCATTAATGCAGGCGCATCATTGATTCCATCACCCACCATCATAACCTTCTTACCTTGTTCTTGAAGCTTACGAATCACACTCTCTTTATCTTGTGGTAACACATCACTGATGACTTCATCCACACTTAAAGATTTACCTATTGCTTCAGCCGTCTTTTGATTATCTCCAGTCAACATAACCACATGCATATTTTTTTGTTTAAACTGCTCTAATGCAACCTGACTTGTGCTACGCACTGTATCCGCCACACTAATTAAGCCAATCACATTTTGATTTTCCACAAAAATCAATGGGGTTTGACCTAAACTTGCATAAGCATCTAAGTCTGATAAAACATTTTGATTTATTTGAATATTTTTCTCTTCTAATAACCTTTTATTTCCTGCCAAATACACATGTCCATTTAGCTTAGCCTGAATACCACGACCCGAAATGTTTGTGAATTGTTCAGGTTGTTGAAGCTTTATATTTTTATCTTTCGCATACTCCACAATGGCCTGTCCCAAAGGATGTAAAGAACCACTCTCTAAGCTTGCCGCCATTGAAATAAAATCATTTTCGCTTAGATTTGTATAAACCTTAATGCCTTGCACACTTGGCTTTCCTGAAGTAATTGTACCCGTCTTATCCAATACAATCGTATCAATCGAATGTAGCTGTTCTAATATGGCAGCCGACTTAATTAAAATCCCATTTTCCGCTGCCTTACCCGTACCTACCATAATCGCAACTGGCGTAGCTAAACCTAAGGCACAAGGACAAGAAATTACAAGTACACTAATCGCATTGGATAACGCAAATTGAATCGTTTGACCACTGATCAACCATGCGACAAATGTAATCAATGCGATTAAAATCACAACTGGAACAAACACTCCACTCACTTTATCTGCCAAACGAGCAATAGGGGCCTTTGAATTACCTGCATCATCGACTAGCTGAATGATCTTAGCCAAAGTTGTATCTTCACCTACTTTTTCAGCCTCAAACTGAAAAGTACCATTCTCATTCATAGTAGCTGAAATAACTGAATCCCCTACATTCTTTTCTACCGGAAGACTCTCACCCGTAATCGCCGACTGATCCACATAACCTGTACCCGAAATGACTTTACCATCTACTGGAATTCTTTGTCCCGGACGAATCACAACTACATCATGAATTCGAATACTTTCACTCGATACAACAATTTCTTTACCATCCCTTAAAATTGTCGCATTTTTTGGTGCTAAGTCCACCAACTTGTCTAAGGCATCACTCGTTTTTGCCTTGGATCTAGACTCCAAATACTTTCCAACACTAACCAAAGTCACAATTGTTGCGGCCGACTCAAAGTATAAAGAGTGCATTGCCATATGGGCCATTTCCATATTCTGCACACCAAAATAATAGGCCATCTGATAAATACCGACCAAGCCATACACAAAGCTTGCACCTGAACCCATCGCAACTAAAGAATCCATGTTTGCCGACTTTTTAATTAAAGCCTTAAAACCAGTAATAAAGAAATGTCTTTGAATAAACAATATAAATAGACATAGAATCAGCTGTGTTAAGGCTGAAACCATCATCCATTCCATACCCTCTAAAATAGGAAGGCCCACCATAGGACCCATCGCAATTAGAAGTAAAGGAACCAATAAAACTAAACTCAAAATCAATCTTTGTTTAGCACTTCTTTGATCCGATTCAACACGGTTCTGACGATTCTGCCATTCCTTTTTAACTTCACCCTTTTCACCATGCACACTAGCTCCATAGCCAATTTGTTTTACAGCTTCACAAATCGTTTGTTCATTCACCTTATCTTGATCAAATTCAACCTTCATTGAATTCGATAATAAAGAGACATCACAATGACTCACACCATCTAACTTACTCACAACACGAGTTACATTAGCCTGACAAGCCGCACATGTCATGCCTGTCACATCAAACTTTTCTTCCATTAAAACCACCTACTTTAACTTCTTTACTAAATCCATAACCTCACTCATGATTTCTGTATTTCCATTTTGCACATCCTCAACAACACACGTATTTAAGTGTTCCTGCAAAACAATGTATCCAAATGCCTGCAAAGCACTCTCTACAGCCGCTACCTGCACTAAGATGTCGCCACAATAACGATTCTCCTTCAACATATTCTCAATTCCATTCAATTGTCCTACCATACGATGAAGACGATTCGTCAATTGTTTGATTTCTTTCTCATCTCTAGGCTTATGCTTTTTATGACAACACTCACTCATTGATCTCACCTCGACATAATGATATACCCCATATAGGTATATTTCAAGTGATATGATTTGTGGCATAATAAAAGAAAGGAAAAAACTCTATGAAATATAATTATTACGTGTACCTGCCAAGAATTGGAACCATTCTTGTCATGTTTTTAACGTGTGGTGCACTCTTCTCAAAAGAAATCTTTTTTAATATCATATACCTTGTTTTTGTCGTGCTCTTTAGCCAAATTCTATTTATATATGAAAAAAGACTATTAAAAAACAATGAACCACAATACGAAAAAATCAGTTTTCGCGATTCATTGTTGATGTATCCCATTCTATTAAAAATTGAACTATTCCTATTTGCGATTGTCAGCCTATTTAGTATATTGATTCTTCTATGCATCAATAAAACCATTATGGCACTCATCACAATTGGAGTTATCACAATTATTATTTCACTCTATTTCAATATGCGAAGGCACTAGTAAACGTCATTAAAGAGTAAGACAGTTCTGATTTTATCGTCTTACTCTCCTTTTTATTTTTTGAATAATTATAAACATTTTTTATATATACTTCTCTAAGTTGCTTTAAATATATCATTGCTCATTTTACTTGGTTTATCTCCAACTGGACTCATGCCGTGCCCGCACACATTAAAAGCGAACCCTACCATTATTATGATAGTGATTCGCTCGTTTGATCTGCTTTTTCTGTTTGCCGCAACATGCGATATCCAACCCCCACATGCGTCTGAATATATTTAGGATTTGAAGTGTCTGGCTCAATCTTTTTACGCAATGTAGCCATAAACACACGAAGACTTGGAGTCTCTGTACCCTGAACGCTTCCCCACACTTCTTGCATGATATAATTATGTGTTAAAACCTTATCGGTATTTTTAGCTAAAACACACAACAATTTATATTCAATCGGTGTTAAATGGATTTCATGCCCATTCTCATATACACAACCCTGCGCATAGTTGATTGTCAAATCTCCATTTTCATATACACTCTCATTTACACTTATGGTCTGACTATTATTTAATCTTCGAATCGTTACACGAAGTCTAGCCAACAACTCATCCACCGAAAATGGTTTTGTCAAATAGTCATCGGCCCCTAAATCTAAAGCTTTCACTTTATCTTGATCCTCACTTCTTGCCGAAACCACAATAATTGGAATATTTGACCAAGAACGAACCTTCTTTATAACTTCCAAACCATCCATATCTGGCAGTCCTAAATCTAGAAGCATAATGTCAGGATTATAAGAAAGAACATTCATAATACCTTGTTTCGCTGTTTTTGCCAGACGAAACTGATAATTTTCCATCTCTAGAGTTGTCGTAATCAAATTCCCAACCGCAATATCATCTTCAATTACTAAGATTTGAACTTTATTCATACAACTTTACCTCCACTGCATCCAATACAAACTTAAAACAAGCTCCATGAGGCGTTACATTCTCAACCCAAATCGTACCACCATGTGATTGAATAATAGATTTACACAAAGATAGACCTAGACCCATGCCACGTCTTGTATCTCCACCTCGATTGTTTTCCGTATAGAACATCTCAAACAATTGATCTGGATGTAAAACACCATTTCCATCATCTTGAACTTCAATTAAGATTTTATCCTCAACCCGCCTAGCATTCAAAGAAATATTTGAATTTTCAGGCGTATATTTGATCGCATTATTTATTAAATTCACTAAAACCTGAATAATCAAGCGTGCATCCATATTAGCCATCAATAAATCATCCTCTAAATGCATAGAAATATTATGTTTACGTTTATTACGACCCAAATGATGAATGGCCTCTCTAAAAATATCCTCAATCATTTCTGGTTGTAAATTCAACTGCATCGTACCATTTTCAATTCTCGTTATAAACAATAAGTTTTCCACCAAATCATACAACCACATCGCATCATTATAAATATCTTGATACAATTCCTTCTTCTTTTCTTGTGAAAACGCATTCTCGTTTTCCAACAATAAACCGGCATTGCCTGAAATACTAGTCAGTGGCGTTCTTAAATCATGCGAAATCATACGTAATAAATCGGCTCGCAACGCCTCTTGTTTGGCTTGCTGCTCAATTTTTAGATTTTCTAAACGAATCATTTCCTTCTCTAAAGCCATACCACACTCGTCCAATATCGCAAGCCACAAATTTTTTTCAAAAGAATCTATCTTATCTTTTAATACAATTCCAACCACGCCTAACACTTCGTGCGTTCCATTAATAGGTAAATATAAACACATCGAATCCGAATGATAACTTGTTGTTTTACCAGCTTCATGTTTATTTTCATATACCCAAGCCACAATATTTGTCTCGATCGGACATTGTCCAAGTAAAATAGGCTCATCATTATGTGGATACAACACTAAATCCGTATCCAATAATTTATGCAGTTGTTTTAACATCGAAGCATAGATCGCATTCATATCATTCGCCTTTTGAAGCATCTGGCTCATCTCCAATAAGACTTGCGTACGATATACTTGTTTGGCATTCTCAAAAGACTGTTTCTTTAACCTTGTCATTAATGAACTTGAAGACATAGCCACCACAAACATCACAATATATGTCGTAATATAGCTTGGATCACTCAACAAAGAAAAATAGGGGTATGTAAAGAAAAAGTTAAAACATAATACAGAAATCAAAGATGCCAACAAACTATAGATATATCCACTTGTCCAAATGGATACAAATACAATGCCCAAGATATAGATCATAATAGGCGTTGTAATCAAAAATTGAAAGTGCATAAATCCCTTGCCAATAAGCGTACAAAGAAAAAGAATCCCCATCATTTTTAATGTATCTTTCAATGAAAAACTCAAAAGATTAAAATTAAAATGAAACATGCGACGATAATCCTGCGGATAATTCACAGAATATATATCAATATCTTTCAACTTAAACAATGCTTGTTTCGCCAAATTTTTTTCTAAAACAACACAATCCACCTGAGAAACACCCACATATTCCACGAGCTGAGGCAATACATCCTGTCCATAAAGAATCGTTACTTTTGCCCCTTTACTCTCCGCATACTTAATATTTTCACGTAAACAACTCTTTGATGCCGCACTTGCCCCCTCATATTTTGGAGTTTGCACAAAAATAGCACTCAATACTGCATGATTGCTTTTCGCAATTTGAGCTCCCTTATCAATAACTCTAGAATTATATTTAGAAGCCGATAAACATATTAATACATTCGCCATAAAGCTAGTATAACACAAGCCCACAAAGAATCATTCATCTTAACATTGTCTTAACATAGTGTTAGAATACTTTATGGAATCTTAATACAGACTAGTGTAGAATGTTTTAAGATATTAGAATAGGTGGTTTTATGTTTAAAAAACGTATGAAACGCATTACCCCAGGACAAATGATCATCCTCAGTTTTGCGACTATGATATTTATCGGTGCCTGCCTGCTTATGCTTCCATTTTCCACAAACGATGGTAAGGGCGCACCATTTTTAGATGCATTATTCACTTCAACCAGTGCCTCCTGCGTAACCGGACTGATTATGCATGACACAGCACAATATTGGTCCCCATTTGGACAACTCATTATCTTGATTCTGATTCAAATTGGAGGTATGGGCGTCATTACGATGGCCATTCTACTCTTTGTTCTTGGAGGCAAGAAAATTGGTTTTAAACAAAGATATTTTATGCAACAATCTATTTCTGCCCCAAAACTAGGGGGTATTATCCGAAACACAAAATGGATTCTAAAAGCTGCATTATGCGTCGAAGCACTAGGTGCCATCTTATTAGGCATACGCTTCTTACCGCGTTTTGGACTTGTCAAAGGCCTATGGTATTCCATATTCCATTCCATCTCTGCCTTTTGTAACGCAGGCTTTGATTTAATGGGCACAAACCAAGCTTACTCATCTTTAACAGGATATGCCGGTGATATTTTAGTATCCAACGTCATTGCAGCACTAATCGTACTTGGTGGCTTAGGCTTCTTTGTCTGGAAAGATGTTGTTGAATACAAACATCATTTACATAAATATTCACTACAATCCAAAGTTGTGCTATTTACGACAGCCACTTTATTAATTATTAGTACACTCTACTTCTACATCAATGACTTTAGCCATTGGAATATGCGTCTAGCCGATCAAATCAACGTTTCCATTTTCCAAGCCGTATCCCCAAGAACAGCCGGCTTTAATACGATTGATTTAAACAAAATGAATCAAAGCAGTATCCTCTTTATGACACTATTAATGTTGATAGGAGGAAGTCCACAAGGTACGGCCGGAGGATTTAAAACAACAACATTAGCCGTATTGATTCTTAGTATTCGTGCTGTATTCAATCATAAACAAAACCCACAATGTTTTGGAAGAAGAATTTCCATGGACACATTAAACAATGCTACAGCCTTATTTATGTTATTTATGGTATTATTCTTTACAGGAGCACTCCTTATTTCGGCCTTCGATCAACTACCCATTCTTGACGCCCTATTTGAAGCGGCCTCTGCCATTGGAACCGTTGGACTTACATTAGGAATCACACCCACACTATCAAGTGCATCACATTGTATTTTAATTTTCTTGATGTTCTTTGGAAGAGTTGGAGGCTTAACTTTACTTTTAGCCATTTCAAAACATCAAGTTGTCGCAAACGCAAATTTACCACAAGAAAATATCACAATTGGATAACAGGAGGAACATATGAAATCAGTATTAATTATTGGTATGGGACGTTTTGGACGTCACATGGCACAAAAACTATATGATTTAGGGCATGACGTTTTAGCCATTGATAAAAATGAAGAAAAAATCAACAAAGTATTATCTTATGTCACGAATGCACAAATTGGAGATTCTACCGACGAAAGTTTTATTGACTCACTAGGCGTATCGAACTTTGATCTTTGCGTTGTAGCCATTGGAGATGACTTTCAAAGTTCACTCGAAACAACAGCCCTATTAAAAGATTATGGATCAAAACTTGTTGTCGCAAGAGCCGTACGCGATGTACACGCTAAATTCTTATTGCGCAATGGAGCCGATGAAGTTGTATATCCTGAAAAACAAATTGGTAACTGGGCCGCCGTACGTTTTTCAAGCGAAAACATCTTTGACTACGTACAACTTACTCCAGAATATTCCATTTATGAAATTGCCGTACCAACCGCTTGGATTGGAAAAACCATGTTAGAACTCGATATTCGTAGAAAATACCATATCAACATTCTAGCTACCAAAATCAATGGAATTCTAGACCCACTTCCAAGTGCTGAACATACTTTCCAGGAATCCGAAAACATTCTTATTCTTGCGCAAAATTCAGACGTACAAAAATTCCTTCGTTTTTAATGAAATCTTAACATGATGCCTCATTCTTTTACACCGTTTAAACATTTAAAATTCTACAATAAAGGTGTAAGAAAGAGGCGATTATTTATGTTAGGTATTTTATCAATAGGATCCGTAATCTACATTTCTTTCTTAGTCCCACGACTCTTAAATCACATCTTAAATATCACTCACCATTAATGTATGCCACGAGCATACCAATTATCCCCATTTTTAAGTTATAAATATACTTAAGAAAGGGGATTTTATTATTATGAAAACATGGAAACTAGTCAGTGGAATCATTTCCATTGTATTAAGTGTATTTGTCGTATTCCAAAGTATGATAGCAGGCCTTGCAAACGCACTAGAAGAAAGTGGACAATCCAGTGGCAGTGCAGGACTTGTTGTTAGTATATGCATGCTTTGTGGAGGAATTGTATCGATTGTATCTAGAAAGAACAATTCAAAAGGAACCAACATTGCACTTCTAATTCTATTTAGTTTAGCTACATTAACAGGCTTTGTACTTGCAGGAAACTATTCAGACCTATATATAATCACTCATTCTCTTTTTGTTTAATTCCTCATCCCTTTTCTCTCTGTTTCTGTCGGTGAATTTGTACAGTCTTTTCACAGGGTGTTGAACAGTGTTAAATGAATGATTAAACAAAGGGTATGACAAGAATCCAAGTGATTATTAAACATTCCGCTCATTCTCGTTATTTTCTATTATATCAAATTGTTTGGCTTTGCAGAGATGATGTATGGTATATTATCCTTGTCGGGTGATTACACCAATGCATCAATCCTAACAAATCATCCAATAGAACCAGTTGAAGCTGGTCCTTTTTTTTACTCTTAAGAAACTTTATGATTCAGATAATTTTGATATTCTTCGTCAAGGTCAAAGTTTGCTGAGAACTTCTTCCCTATGAGAAAGTCAGTATATTCGTCTTCTCTATCACTTACGATAACATCGTCATCTACATCTTTCTGTACATATTCAGTTTCAAACATGAGGTTGTAAAGCACTGAATATCGTTCGATAATTGCACACTTGATTGGCATTGCTGTTAATGTTGTATTCTTACTGAAACATGATATTATATATGTGGAAAGAGGAAGTATTCTCTGCAATGGTGATTCTCCACCGAAGACGTTGAAGCGAGAAACGATAAAGCTTGGCGATTCCCGGCCGAAGACGTTGAATTGGGAGACGATAAAGCCACATAGAGGAAGCACTGCTTCCTCTATTTTTTTGGGTATCCGCATTTTGTGGTTGAAAAATATGAATAAAGCTTAGCAAGCATTGGCACAAGAAATAGAAATTTGTGTTAGTTGCTTGCTTTCTTTGTTTTATGTGTGTGGCTGAAAATCACTCATTGTTAAAAGTATCAGACCGCAATTTGAGGTTGAAAAATTGGAGAGTTGAGGATACGATTGAATTACATTAGGGATAAGGTGGATGTATATGAATAAATATAATGTTAACGACATTGTCTTCTTCATATCGAATGGATATCATGTCCGAGAAGCTACTGTGATTCGTACTGGTGGAGGCTTTTGTACGATTAAATTCAATGACAATGAAACTCCAGCAGGAACTAGAGTTAGAGTAACCAAGTTATTTAAGACTAAGCAAGAAGCTGAAATTGTTGTTGAAAAAACGCATAACACACTGTTATACTAGGTTTTGTTGGATGAGCCATAAATCTTGTAAATCAAAATCATCCAACAATCCTATTCCATGAGCTGACATTCAACCCTTTCTGTCAGCTCTTTTCTTGTGTGCCGGGCATGGCACGAGTCCAGTTGGAGATAAACTAACCACGGGTAGTTACCGCCAAGTGTAGTGAACCACAAGCCGTTGATAGTGATGTCATGGGTGGAGGAAGTGGTGTAGCAATTCTTTGGAGCGTACGCAGAGAAACTTGATGAGGCTAAATGGTGGATAAGATTACTTAACAAATCAAGGTCCAAAAGGTAAACGTAAAACCAAGATGTTGTGAAAGAAATAGGGTACCCACAACAGACTTTCACTGTCTAGATATATGCCATGCTCGGCATACTAAGAAGAGCAGAGATTTTAACATCTCTGCTCCCTAGTTAATAATCCTTTAAACACTCATAGGGTTTTCAACCCTACGATTCTTGAAGACAACTTTTAGTCGACCCTATCTAATTGCGGAGTACCAAAAAAGACTCGGACAACTATATGTCATCCGAGTCATAATGAGCTATAAACCATTTTGGAATATGATTCATTCTAAGAGAATCAATCTATTTAAACCATCCAAATTTATTACGCATTATTTTTTCTTATTGCGACGTTTATATCCAAATAATCCAAGTACAGCTGTAGCTGATGCAAGAGCAGTAGTTGCAAAGAAACCTACATGTGTACTAGTTCCTGTGTTTGTACCATTGTTTTTGCTAGGTTTTTCTGTTGGCTTCTGCACTGGTTTATCTGTTGGTTTTTGTTCCGGTTTTGTATCTGGTTTATCAGTTGGCTTTTCTTCCGGTTTATCAGAAGGTTTTTGTTCCGGTTTTGTGCCTGGCTTATCCGTTGGCTTTTGTTCCGGTTTTGTATCCGGTTTTGTATCTGGTTTTGTATCTGGTTTTTCAGTTGGTTTTTGTTCTGAACCAGTAGCCTTAACCAAGTTTTTAACTGCTTTTTCTAATTTGTCTTTTGCTTCATCCACTTCTTCTTGTGAAACATTTGGATTTGCACTGACTTCATCCGCATATTCTAAAGCTTCTTTAAATTGCTTCCAAGATTCTGGTGTGTAATCAGATTCATTTAAAGTCACACTAGAAGCAATTACTGTAGTTAATTCTGATTTATCAGCCTTAACTGCTAATCCTTTAATAGCTTCATCTAATTTTCTATATGCTTGACTAATTTGTTCTGATGTAGCAGCTTCATTTTCAAATACAGCTTTAGCTTCTTCTAATGCAGTTTCAAAAGCATCCCAGCTTGCATCTGTATAATCCTCTGATTTTTTATCCTGAACTTTATCGATTAATTCTTTTAGTTCTGGTTTATTAACCTTAACTGTCAATCCATTAATAGCTTCATTTAATTTTCTGTATGCTTGATCTACAGATTCTGGTGTAGCATTCTCATCTTCAAATACAGATCTAGCTTCTGCTAATGCATTTGCGAATGTTTCCCAACTTTCTTCTGTATAATCCTCTGAATTTTTATTTTCAACCTGATCAATCACTACTTTTAATTGTGATTTGTTGAATTTTAATTCTTCAATAGCTTTACTTAAGCTTTCACAAGCTTTATCTACAGCATCCTGAGAAACATTTTCATTTGCAGATACATCCTTAGCATCATTTAATACTGCTTCGAAAGCTTTCCAACTTTCTTCTGTATACTCATCTTTGTTTTTATTACCAGCTTCATCAATCAATGCTTGTAATTGTGTCTTATCAGCCTTAGCTGTTAATCCATCAACAGCTGCTTTCAAGCTATTGTATGCATCTTGTACTGATTTCTGTGTAGCATCTTCAGTATCATATACTGATTGAGCATTTTTCAATGCTGTTTCTAAAGATTTCCAGCTTGCTGAAGTATATTCAACTTTGTTTTTGTTACTTGCTTCATCAATCAATGCTTTTAACTGTGTCTTATCAGCCTTAACCGTTAATCCATCAATAGCTGTTCTTAAGCTTCCACATGCGTTGTTTACACTTTGCTGTGTTGCATTTTCATTTCTAAATTCAGATCTAGCAGCTTCTAATGCAGTTACTAATTTAGCCCAGCTCTTTGCTGTATAATCAGTTTCTGTTTTACCTTCTGCTTCTTTGATCAAAGTTTCTAATTGTGATTTATCAACTGTCTTAGTTGCTAATCTATCGATAGCTGCTCTTAAGCTTTCACATGTTTGATCTACAGTTTTCTGTTTAGCATTTTTATCGCTATTTACTTCTTTCGCTTTTTGTAATTCAGTTGCAAATGTTGTCCAGCTTTCTGGTGTATAATCTGCTTCTTTTTTACCTTCTGCTTCTTTGATCAACGCTTCTAATTGAGATTTATCAACTTTCTTAGCTTTTAATCCTTTAATAGCTGCATCTAATTTTTCTTGAGCATCCTTAACAGTTTCTGGTGTAGAATTTTCAGATTTATATTCAGATTTAGCTACAGCTAACGCATCTGAGAATGATTTCCAACTATCTTCTGTATAGAACTCTTGTTTTCCATCATATGCTTTAGCTTTTTCAATCAACTTATTTAAGTTTGTTTTATCAACTTCCTTATATGTTAATCCAGTAATAGCTTTATCTAAATCTTCATATGCTTTTTTCACTGTCTCTGGTGTAGATTTTTCATCTGTAGATTCAGATTTAGCTAATTTTAAAGCATCTGAGAATGATTTCCAACTGTCTGCTGTATAGAACTCTTCTTTTCCATCATACGCTTTAGCTTTTTCAATCAATTCATTTAAATGAGTTAAATTAATTTCACGATCTGGACTTATTGGTTTATTAGAATCTGCATTTATTTTTACACCATAAGCTTCTAACTCAACGATATGATCAGAAGTACCTTCTCGATCCGATCTTCCACTTACGTAAACACGAATATAACGAGCAGTCTTCTTTTCAAATTCTATTGTCTTACCTGCTGATGTTTCACTGTATAACGGATCAGCACCTTCACCTCTGTTATGAACAGTTCCAGTTGTATCAGAGTTATATACTTGATCTTTTTCTTTAAAATTTTCATCTTTACTTAACTCAATAACTGTTGGACCATATGTTCTTCCATCATCATAATAACGAGTTAAATGAATTTTATTTATTTCATATTCCTCACCTAAATCGACTTGAACATATCTAGAATGTCTTTGACCATCAGATGTATCCTTAAGCTCTAAATAATTACTAGTATCTTTCTTTCCATCATTCAAATAATTAAATGGACGATCTGATTTTTCAGCCACTGCTTTATCTTCAGTTACATCATAAGCTGAAATCTTAACTTTTTTATTAGTCGAAGAGCTAACAACATTACGTTCAACATTTTCCTCTGGTTTTAATTCACCTACTTCATCAAAACCTAATCCTTTGTCATGTAATGTAACATATTCAACATCTCCTGTTAAGCCATCACCAAATACTAAGCTTCCTTTCGAAACATTAGGATTTACTTTTGAAGCATCATATGTTGAGTTGACAAGTTCACCATCCATATAAAGCTTGATCATACCATTTTCTTCTTTAACAGCCGCAAATTGATGTTTCTTTCCATCTGCAATAATTCCTTCAACAGATTCTGTAACTGAGCCATCATTTTGACGTGTCTTTTCAGTATGTTTTGAATTAACACTCATTCCATTAAAGTTGAATGTTAAATATCCATCACCATCAATACCAACAGTAAATGCTCCATCTTGTCTTGCAATTTCAGCATTTGTTTGAGTCGTATTGATTTCACCAGATACAGTGAATCCACGTGTTCCGTCTAATGCATATTTATTTCCTTTATCAATTGGTTTTCCATCTAATGTAGTTTTTCCAATTCCATTAATCAAATCTTTTGCATAGTAATCATCAGTGAAATCTGTTTTTGATACATTGCCTACAACATCTTTTACTCCATTTACTTTTACTGTAACATCCGAAGTATCTTCTAACTCTTTTTCTACAGTAAGTACTGCAGTACGTAAGTCAGCATCCAATTTAACATCAGTAACCTTATTTCCATCTACAGTAAAGTTACCTGCTTTTGGAGTTTGAATTCTTTCATCAAATGTAACACTTACCTTGTTTTTATCAGCATGCATTGATTCAATTTTTGCTGGTGTTCCATCTTGAGCACCGTATTGAACAATCAATACTTCTTTTGGTTTTAATGTATAAGTCAATTCTGTGTTGTGAGATACAGAATCATTTGTTTGACGAGATTGATCACCAACAACTACTTTTCCATAAACGTTTTTCACTCCGCTTGAAACGCCAACTTTTTCATCTAATTTAAGAGTATATGTTTGTTCAACATTTTTAGGGTTACGAATTGAAACAATACCTTGGTTTCCATTCCAACAAGAGTAACCATATACATCACCATTTTCTGGATCTCCACCAAACATTTTTGATTTTTGAAGTATATCAAAGTTATCTTCAATCCAATTTGCAGCTTCGGCATTTACTTGCCATTTTTCATCATCAAACATAGATGGTGAATAATAGTATTCCCAGAATGCAGTACCACGAGTACCTAACATGTACAGGTGATTACGTAATTCATCAGTTGTATATTCAATTTGTCGGCCCGGACCACCTGGAACATTATGAGCTGTTTTTGCATAAACTGGATCATGGTTATAGAAGTATTTGTTCGGTAACTGCCACTGATTATTTGTAAAGAATTCATAATAGTCACCATCACGGAATGTTAACATCTGTTCTTCATGGCTACTATTAAATTTATTCGAATATCCAGTATCACCAGTATTCTGCATCCATACACTATTTACCCACTGTACATGCCATGGACTTGGGTTTGCATATGAAGTCATGTTGATCCATAAATCTGGGCGATTTTTACGCATTGTTTCGAACATGTCTGTCCAACGCTCATATGTTTCAGAAATTGTACACAATTTGTCTGTTGTTGTATGGGCATTAGACGAATTTGTTGATGGTTCTAACAACATACCATCTAATTTCCAATAGTTAATATCGAATTTATTTTGATAATCAACAAAGATATCATTAACTAATTTATCCAAATAACGACCATCAGAAACGTTAATATCATTTCCAGAATTTTCATTTCGAGATCCTAAATTATTATTTGCGATATAATTTGCGATTTGACGTTCTGTACCGTATCCACCACGAGGACCTAACCATAAACCAAAGTTAGAACCCATCTTATTTACTTGGGAACTTGAATTATACAATTCATTAGGGAATTTATTTGCACTTCTATCAAAATCCCAGAACGAACTATAATTTGTCCATCCATCATCAACTACATAAGAATCTAATGGATTAACACCATATTGTGTAAAGCCTTTTTCAATTTCGTTGAAACTTTCCTGGATATTTGAATCAGTGATATCCTTCATATTATCGTACCAAGAGTTAAACTGTTGTCTAAATCCTGTTTTTGTAGCGATAGTTTCAATATATTCATAGAAATCAGACTGAACAACTTGATAGTCTGTGCTACGTGCAGCACCTACAACAGCATCCCAAGTGATCATCTTTCCAGATTGACCGTTTGCGTTGTTATAGTTGTTATAGTTGTGGAACTGTCCATCGGACTTATCGTTTTCTACCACCAAATTCTTACCATAGTGATAACGAATAAATCCTTTTTTATCACGAACTTTATTTTCCGCTTGAGGGAATTCACATCCCCAATACATTGATCCAACATAATAAGGCTGACCTAATTCAAGATAATCACCTTTCATATTTGCCATATGCGGATTATCTTGTAATTCTTGAATTGTCCAATAGTTTGTATCTGTTGATTGGTTAGAACCATTACCTTTTACATCACTATCTTGAAAATTCATATTTTCTAAATCGATATATTTAATTTTAGCTTGTTCTGCCTGTTCTTGAGGAACTTCAATCTCTAAGTGTTTTCGCATGAAAGATTCTCCATCCTTCATTGAAATCACTTCTTTAATTGTATATTGAACATTACGAGCAGTTACAGGTTTGAATTTAAACGTTAATGTTTTATAACCATTTGCTTCACCAACCACTGGATCTCCATCAACAGTCAAGTTACTTGATTTAATCTGTGAAGCAGATTTTTCAGGGAATTGAGCCTTATCTTTATAGAATTCTAATTCTCCAATAGATGTAACATATTTGTGATCTTTTGTCCCGTAAGAACTTTTAACTACAAATCTTAAATATTGTGTATTAACTGCTTCATTAAAATTGGCATATTCTACTTTTGTTTTATTATCAGATTTAAAGGTACCTGATGCTACTAACGTACCTTTAGTACTATCTTTTAAATCCGCTTCTGTTTTACATGCATATACTTCATACTCTTTGATATGACCTGCTTCAGTTGGATTACCCTGATGCAAACGCTTATGGTAAGCCAATGAATTTATGCCTTCAAGCTTTTTACCAAAATCAATGTAAATGTTATGAGGCCATTCATAAGAATCTTTATCACCTGGATTGGCGTATTGTGAGTGATAATATGTACTAGCATCACCATCAAAAATCAATTGAGCGCTTCCATTAGTTCCTTCATTCGTTGCTACACTGTCAGCTGTTGCTTTCCATTTTTCTTTTTCTGTAAACTTTTGTTCGGGAGCTTTAAATCCAGCTGCTTCTTGAGAGTTCTCCATTGTTTCAATCACAAACTCTTCACTAGAAGCTGGTGTCATTTTAGTTTCTCCAGATGTGCGATAGTTTGTTAAATATTCAGTTTTTAGCTTACCATCTTTGATAGAGAATGTACGTTTTAAGTAACCGTTACCAAAAGTATAGTTATCTTTTTCTTGTGTTAATCCAACAGTACCATTTTTTTGTTCTGTGCTTAAGTCTGTTTCTTGAGCTTCAATATACGTATTGCTAAATGGAACGATAGTCCCAAATGCAGTACACAAGGCTGCAACAGCTAATGCACTTTTGCATAATGAGTTATATTTCATGACTACATGACGAGGAATCCTAATTGTAAAATTAGGATAGGAATTGTCTTATGTCCTTTCTATTATTAGCTCGTCGCAATTCCTTTTTTTTACGTTTTCCAATTAAAAAAGCATCTAATCAAACGATTGGGTACTCTATGTAACTGTTAAACGCTTACATTAATGATTATACAGATTGACAAACGTTTGTATTTGTCTTTTTTAGTAATGTTTTTTCACTTTTTATGAATTTTATACAAAAAATCTT
>OHTN01000333.1_pt1 | contig 26360 bp, 20 predicted proteins | sample 1578971 | NCBI WGS metagenome assembly OHTN01 (sample SAMEA3879509, study PRJEB24766) | human gut metagenome | biome: human-associated habitat; feature: feces | place: USA | collected 1985/1987 | reverse complement strand
GCCTGTTCGGCAAGCCCACAACGGAGAATAACGTGGAAACCTTTGCCAACGTCCCGCAGATCATTTTGAAGGGCGCGGATTGGTTCGCCTCCATGGGCACGGAGCGCTCCAAGGGCACCAAGGTCTTTGCCCTGGGCGGCAAGATCAAAAACACCGGCCTTGTGGAAATCCCGATGGGCACAACGCTGCGTGATATCGTTGAAGAAATCGGCGGCGGCATCCCCAATGGCAAGAAGTTTAAGGCTGCGCAGACCGGCGGCCCTTCCGGCGGCTGCATCCCCGCTTCCCTGATGGATACGGAGATCGACTATGACAACCTCACCGCCATCGGCTGCATGATGGGCTCCGGCGGGCTGATCGTCATGGATGAAGATAACTGCATGGTCGACATCGCGAAATTCTTCCTGGAATTTACGGTCGATGAATCTTGCGGCAAGTGCTCCCCCTGCCGGATCGGCACCAAGCGCATGATGGAGATCCTTGAGAAGATCACCTCCGGCAAGGGTACGCTTGAGGATATCGACAAGCTCGAAGAGCTCGCCTACTATATTAAACAGAATTCCCTGTGCGGCCTGGGCCAGACGGCTCCGAACCCCGTGCTTGCCACACTGAAATTCTTCCGCGATGAATACATCGCGCACGTGGTGGATAAAAAGTGCCCCGCCGGCGTCTGCAAGGCATTGCTCAACTACTACATAGACGCTGACAAGTGCATCGGCTGCGGCCTGTGTGCGCGCACCTGCCCGGTGGGCGCGATCTCCGGCGAAATTCGCAAGCCGCACACCATCGACACCAGCAAGTGCATCAAGTGCGGCGCCTGCGTTGAAAAGTGCAAAAAGATGCAGGCAATCAAGAAGAAATAACGAAAGGAGTGTGCCTGTCAATGGAAATGGTCAATATCAAAATCAACGGCATGCCCTTGAGTGTGCCCAACGGCATTTCTATCCTCGAAGCGGCGCGCTACGCTGGAATTGAGATCCCGACGCTGTGCTACCTCAAGGATATTAATGAAATCGGCGCGTGCCGTATCTGCATGGTGGAGGTCAAGGGCGCGAGGAGCCTTGTCACCGCCTGTGTCTATCCGGTCAATGAGGGCATGGAGGTCTTTACCAACACGGAGAAGGTGCGTTCTTCCCGTAAGATCACGCTGGAACTCATCCTCTCCACGCATGACCGCAAGTGCCTCTCCTGCGTGCGCAGCGGCAACTGCGAGCTGCAGCAGCTCTGCAAGGAGTTCGGCGTGGATGACGAAACGCGCTACGAGGGCGCGAACCCGCACTATGAGTTTGACGACTCCGCCGCGCATATGATCCGTGATAACAATAAGTGCATCCTCTGCCGCCGCTGCGTTGCGGCCTGCGATATGCAGAAAATCTCCGTGATCGGCGCGAATGCCCGCGGCTTCGATACGCACATCAGCTCCGCATTCGACAAAGATCTGGCGGACGTCTCCTGCATCTCCTGCGGCCAGTGCATCGTCAACTGCCCGACCGGCGCGCTGGTGGAAAAGGACGACAGCGACAAGGTGCTCGCCGCCATCAACGATCCGGATAAATATGTGATCGTCCAGACGGCCCCCTCCATCCGCGCCACCCTTGGCGAGTGCTTCGGCATGAGCATCGGCACAAACGTACAGGGCAAGATGGTCGCGGCGCTCCGGCGCCTCGGCTTCGATAAGGTATTCGATACTGATTTTGCCGCGGACCTGACGATCATGGAGGAAGCGCACGAGTTCATCGAGCGCGTGCAAAACGGCGGCGTGCTGCCGATGATCACCTCCTGCTCCCCTGGCTGGGTCAAATATTGCGAGCATTACTACCCGGATCAGATCCCACATCTCTCCACCTGCAAATCGCCGCAGCAGATGTTCGGCGCGACGATCAAAACCTGGTACGCCAAGAAGATGGGCCTTGATCCGGAGAAGATCGTCGTGGTTGGCATCATGCCCTGCACGGCGAAAAAATTCGAGACCAAGCGCGATGATCAGGCCGCCTCCGGCTACCCGGATGTGGATATCGCGCTCACCACCCGCGAGCTTGCGCGCATGATCGAGAGCGCAGGTATCTACTTTAAGCACCTGCCGGACGAGGAGTTTGACAATCCGCTCGGCGAGGGCACCGGCGCGGCCGTCATCTTTGGCGCGACGGGCGGCGTAATGGAAGCTGCTCTTCGCACGGCCGTTGAAACTCTCACCGGCAAGCCCCTTGACAATGTCGATTTTACCGATGTGCGCGGCATGGACGGCGTCAAGGAAGCGGAGTACGAAGTGGCTGGCATCAAGCTCAAGGTCGCTGTTGCCAGCGGCACCGCCAATGCCCACACGCTCATGGAGCAGGTAAAGGACGGCACGTCCCCTTATCACTTCATCGAGATCATGGGCTGCCCCGGCGGCTGCATCAACGGCGGCGGCCAGCCGATCCAGCACGCTGTGGTGCGCAACTTCGTCGACCTGAAGAACCGCCGTGCGGCTGCGCTGTACGACGCGGACCGCAAGCTTCCCGTGCGCAAATCGCATGAGAGCGACGCGATCAAAACGGTCTATACCGAGTTCTTCGGCGAGCCAGGCAGCCACCTTGCGCATGAGGTGCTGCATACCTCCTACCAAGCGAGGCCGAAATATCGATAAGCGCAAACGCCATATCACTGCCACCCTTCTTCCCGAAGGGCGGCAGTTTTTTAACTCCCGTATCATGAGTTCCTACGTTAAAAAGGCGCGTTACTATGGACGAAGGCAGGTGGACTCGGGCGTAGAAAATCAATTTGTCGATTGAACAGAACGTCATCCGTTTTTTCTGAAAAAATACCGATAAAAATCCGTAATTCCTTTGATTTCGATTTTGTAAAAAATATGATATTGTATGCTTAATGAAAAAATCGAGCAGAAGGGGCAATCCTTTATGAAAAAGAGAAACGCCGTGCTGCTGGCAGCCGGAATTCCAACTGTGCTTTTAATCGCTAACATTTTATTCGTTTTATTCGCCCTAAAATATGTCAATGGCTTTAACGAAGCGCAATTGGATATTAAACGCGACAATTTCACCGCTTATAACGCGACTTCGCCCTCCGGCCAGACTGTATTTCTGGGCGATTCCATCACAGAATACTATCCTGTGGCGGAGGCCTTTGGCTCCTACACCAAAAACACCGGGAGCCTTGTTTACAACCGCGGCATCAGCGCGGAAACAAGCGGCCACATGAAGGACCGGCTTGCGGACACGGCGCTGAATATCCGTCCCCGAAACGTCGTGATGCTCATCGGCACCAACGATATCGGTCAGGGCGTTCCGGAGGAGGAAATGCTGCAAAACATCACCGATTCCGTCCAGATAATCCGAAAGCAGTCGCCTGAGACAAACCTTATTCTGCAGGCGATCTATCCGGTCAATGAGAATATGGAAACGCTCTATGCACGCGTTATGGTCGGAAAGCGGACTAATACCGGCATTAAATCGGTTAATGAAAAGCTCAAAAAAGTTGCGGCGGATAACGGCGCTGTTTTCCTGGATCTGACCGAAGCGCTCTCCGATAAAGCCGGCAATCTGAAACGGAACTTCACCTATGACGGCCTGCACCCCACGGCGGAGTGCTATGCCGTTATCACGGAGAAAATTCTGCCCCTGCTCAAGTGACTACAGCTTTAAGATTGCCAGCACGATCAACAGCGCCCCGCTGAGCCAAGAGAGGTCAAAGGGCAGTTTCTGCGCCGCGCGGTTGCCAATTTTTCCGCCCAAGCGGACCGCCAGCATCCCGACGGCTAGGGAAAACAGCATCACCATCAAAAAATTCACTTTCATCAACGCCGCGCCAAAGCCGACCGCCAACCCATCGAGGGAGAGCGCAACCGCAAGGGAGGCCGCCTCCGCGGGGGAAAGCTCACGCGAGCCATCCCGATCCGCCTTTTCCGGGTCGGCATACACATCCAAAATAAACTTCAGGCTGAATAGAGAAAAGGAGACTTGCCGGTGCATCCGTTTGTGCTTACGGATGAGCGTCTTGATCGTGCTGTCACAAAGTTTTACAAGCCCCAGCAAAAAAAGGATTGCAAAGCACAGCCCTTTGGTCAAGCTCTGCGGCAGGAAAGGCCGCAGCAGTGACCCCGCCAGAAGGGAAACTGCCAGCATCGCCGTGCAAATCACGCTGATGATCGCTGCGGAGGAATAGGGAATCCGAATTCGCTGTGCCCCATAGGCAAAGCTCGCAACAAACGCATCCAACGAAAGAGCCACCACGAGCAGCAGCGCCTCCAGCGCCGCATAAAACAGGTCGTTCAATGGCGCCACCCCCTGTTAACTGCGGAGTAAAAATCAAAAAACGCTTTCCCCGCTCCTCCATCCTATGCAAAAGGAGAAGGTGCGGTGAAAGCGTTTTTTCACAACCAAATCATTATTCTTTACAGGCGGTAAAAAACAGCCGTGGGAAGCGGAAGATCACCTCTCCATTTTGCCGCACCGGGTAGGCCTGCCTAATACCGTCCAGCACCTCCTGCTCAAATGTCCGCTGCTCCTCTTCCGCCAGGCAGGCGAGATAAGGCCGCAGCCCCGTGCCGCGGTACCATTCCAAGATCGCCTGATAAGAGGGAAGCCGGTGATAATAAACCGTTTCCCACATGCTGAAATCAGAGGAGATCCCGCTGAGCAGGTCAAAATACTGCTCCGGCGCAAGCTGATAGAAAACACGCCGCTCCGGGAAACGCGCCCGCCATTCCGCTTTGGCTGCTATGCTCTCGATGATTCGATGAACCGGCTCCTTAAAATTGTTTGGCAGCTGCACCGCCAACACCCCGCCGGGCCTCAAAAGCTCCATCAGCCGGGGCAGAAGGGTTTCATGCCCTGGCACCCATTGCAAGCAGGCGTTGGAAAACACGAGATCGTAATCCGCACCGAGCAGAGTGAAATCCTGCGTCACATCAAAAACGCGGAACGAAAAATCTGGGTTTTCAGCCCTTGCGGCCTGAATCATCTCCGTCGATTGATCGATCCCCAACACCTCGGCTTCCGGAAACCGTTGCTTGATCATCCGCGTGCTGTTGCCCGGGCCGCAGCCGATATCCAGCGCTTTATAGCATCCCTCTTCCAACGCAACCTTGGCCACAAGGTCGCGGGCAGGATACGTGCGTTCCGCCTCAAATTTTAAATATTGTTTCGCATCCCATTTGAGCAATGGAATCACTCCTTCTACCGGTTCTATCCTTCATTCCGTTTTGGCTAGGTCACCTGATTAAATACCTTTAAAGAAAATGTGCTGCCCTGCCCTGGGCTGCTCTGAACGCTGATCTCACCGCCCTGCGCCCGTAGAATGGTGCGCGCCATGGCAAGGCCGATCCCGACGCTGTCCGGCGAGGCGTTTTTGCCCCTGTAAAACCGCTCGAACAGATGCGGCTGATCCTCTTTTGCAATGCCCTCGCCCGTATCTTTCACCGTAAAGAGCGCATAAAGCGGGTTTTGCCGGGCGGACACGGTAACAACGCCGCCCTTCGGCGTATGCTCTACACAGTTTTTCACCACGTTGAGCAGTGCCTCTGCAGTCCAGTTCAAATCACACTTCACACGCATCCCTTCCGGCGCGTCGATGCGCAGCGTCTGCTCCCGCAGCTCCGCCGCAATGGAGAGCGGCGTGCATGCCTTTTCCAGCACCGCGTGCGCTTCATGCAGTTCTGGATGGAACATAATCGCCCCCGCATCCAGCCGCGCGAGCTTCAGCAGGGAGGATACCAGCCACTCCAACCGATCAAGCTGCGCATGCAGCCCTCTCGAAAACTCCTCCCGGCGATCCGGGGGCAGATCGGGTGCCTGCAAAAGATCCGCCATCATCATCATGGAGGTCAGCGGCGTTTTCAACTGGTGCGAAATGTCGGACATGGAATCCGCCAGATGGGCTTTTTCCCTCAGCAGCCGCTGATTCTGCTCATTGAGGATGCGCGTTACCTTATGAATATCATTTTGGAGAATGCTCAGCTCGCCCTCGTCGTTATCCCGCACATCGAGCGAATAATCCCCCGCGCAGATGCGCTCCAGACATGCGCTCAGGTGGCGCAGGCGGCGGTATTGCCGCAAGGCAAACACGCCCGCGCAAAGCGATAAAACGCCTCCTAACAGCATGGAGAGGCACCCGGCCCGCCAATCAATCAGGAAGCCCAGGAGGCTCCCCACCGCTGTAGCCGTGAGCATGGCGGCCAAAAGGCGGCGCAGCTCACGGTTGCGCAACATCTGCATGTGAATCTTCCCCTCTCTCGCCGATCAATCCATGCACAATTCCCACACCATGCTGGCACAGGGCGCAAGGCGAATTGTTTCTGCAAGCACGGGCGGAGTGTCCACATTGCTCAGCAAAAGCTGTGCGCCGCCCGTGCAGAGCTCCGCAGGGATTTTGAAACGCACCGGCTTCGGCGACAGGCTGCATACAACCAAAAGCTGCCGGCCTTCGAGCCGCCGGGCAAAAGCAAACACCGCTTTCTCCTGCTCGCCGATGGGCACAAATGCGCCATCCCGCACGACGTCGGCATATCTTTTGCGCAGTGCCAATGCCTTTTGATAAAAACGGAATACGGAATTGGAATCTTGCAGCTGTGCGGCGGCATTGATCTCCCGGTAATTTTCATTGATTTTCATCCATGGCGTGCCGCTTGTAAAGCCTGCGTTTGCCGCGTCGCTCCACTGCATGGGGGTGCGGGCGTTGTCTCGTGCATATCGCTGCAAATATGTTTCCGTGAAATGCGCGACAATTTTGCCAAAGGGCTTTCGGCGGGCTGCCTCCAATTGATTGACGGACTGAATATCGCGGTAATCCGCGCTCGTAAACGGGCAGTTGGTCATGCCAAGCTCCTGCCCCTGATAGATAAAAGGCGTGCCCTTTTGAAACAGCAAAGAAACCGCGAGGCTCTTCGCGGCCGCCGCGCGATGCGCCCCCGCCGGTGCAAACCGCGGCAGGCTCCTTGCCTGATCGTGGTTCTCATAGTATAACGCGCCCCAGGAATGCTCCGGCAACTCCTGCCAACGAAACAGGATGCGCTTCCAGCGGCGCAGATCGGTGGTTTTCTGGTTGTAGGCGCAAACGGCCCGCGCACCCACATGCTCAAAGTGAAAAAGCATATCCAAAAGGCCCGCGCCCTCGCGCGTAATCTCGCAGGCACGGCCAAAATCAATGCCCGCCGCCTCGCCGACAATCATCGTGTCAAATTGGTTGAAGGAGCGTTCGGAAAGCTCCTGCATATATTGTTTCCAGTGCGGGCCGACCACAACGTCATCCTGCGATGCGTGATATAAATCTTCAGGCTTTGAAATATAGGTGATCACGTCGCATCGGAAGCCGTCCACTCCTTTTTCCAGCCAATCGTTACAGATGGCCGCCACTTCCTCGCGCACTTTTGGATTGTCCCAGTTCAAATCTGGCTGCTTCCTGCTGAATAGATGCAGGTAGAACTGCCCGGTTGCTTCCTCATATTCCCACGCTGAGCCGCCAAAGCAGGCGCGCCAATTGTTGGGCGGATTTTTTTTGCCCGGCCCGGTGCCGTCGCGCCAGATATAATAGTCCCTGTATGGGTTGGTTCGATCCTTCCGGCTCTCCTGAAACCACGGGTGCTCATCCGATGTGTGATTGACGACCAAATCCATCAGCACCTTGATCCCACGGCTGTGAAAAGCCTCCAGCATCTTCTCCCAATCCGCCAGGGTGCCAAATTCATCCATGATATCACGATAATCGCTGATATCGTAGCCGTTGTCGTCGTTCGGCGATTTGTAGCAGGGCGACAGCCACACGGCGTCTATTCCGAGTCCCTTCAGATAATCGGCCTTTTGCAAAATGCCATTTAAATCACCAACTCCGTCGCCGTTGGAATCCAGAAAGCTGCGCGGATAAATCTGATAAACAACCGCGTCTTTATACCATCTCGTTTTCATAGCGTCTCTTGCTCCTAAATCAATTGATGTTTTTGGGCAACAGTGGTTTTCAGCGCCGTCGATGCCAAACCCGCCCCGTTTCAAAGGCGTTCAAAATGAACAGGCTACCTTTCCTCTGCATTTTTCGGGTTGCCTACGGCCCGGTAGCCCAGCCCGCGCACCGTTTGAATCAACCGCGGATTCTGCGGATCGTCCTCCAGTTTTTCCCGCAGCCGCTTGATGTAAACGGTCAGCGTGTTATCATTGACGAAATCGCCCGCCGCATCCCAAATGCTTTCCAGCAGTTGCCCGCGAGTGAGCGTTTGCCCTTCATTGGAGGCAAGCGTCAATAGCAACCGGTATTCCAGCGCTGTGAGCAAAATCTCCTGCCCGCCCCGCATCACGCGTGCCTGAGCCGGATAAATCCGTACATCGCCCAACCGAATCGCTTCCGTATCCGTGCTGCCCCGGCGGCGCAGCACGTTTTTGATGCGCGCCATCAGCTCTCGGACGCGGAAAGGTTTCGTCACATAATCATCCGCTCCCATCTCAAGGCCCATCACCACGTTTACCTCATCATCACACGCGGTGAGGAAGATTACAGGGGTTTCCCCCCTGGCCCGCAATGCCCGGCAAACGTCATAACCGCTGCCATCCGGCAGCATCAGGTCGAGGATGGCGAGATCAAACAGCTCCCGCTCCGCCGCCAATTTGCCGCCTATGGCATCCGGCACATGGCGCACGGCATAGCCCTCCTGCTCCAGCGCATAGATGAGCCCCACAGCGATTGTACGGTCATCCTCCACCAACAAAATACGCATCGTCATCCGCCCCCATCTGTTCCATCTGAATAAAGTATAGCATATTTTCCGACCGGCTGCATGACAATCCAGTCATATCAGCAAAACGCCCGCGGGTTTGATCCCGCGGGCGTTGGCCTTTCTGCTCTGTTGTCTGACATCTGAACGCTGTTAATACGCCTTGCCCCAGTAGAGCATATGCTTTGCGGGCTTCCCGCAGCAAACGCAGGTATCGGCAATCTGCTCCTGCGCAAAGGGGATGCAGCGGGAGGTTACGCCCGCCTCCTCTTTCAACGCTTCCTCACAGGCGAGGTCGCCGCACCACATGGCCTTGATAAAGCCTGGCTTATGCTCCGCAAGGTCTTTGAGCTCCTCCAGCGTTTTGGCGCTGTAGGTCATCTCCTCACGTCGGGCGAGCGCTTTTTCATAGAGCCCGGCGCGCACGATCTCGAGCTGCTCTGCAATGGCCGCTTCGAGGTGATCGAGAGAGACGAAGGTTTTTTCGCGGTTATCACGCCGCACCAGCACGCACTGGTTGTTGGCAATATCCTTCGGGCCGATCTCCAGCCGCAGCGGCACGCCCTTCATCTCGTATTCCGCAAACTTCCAGCCAGCGGAATTATCACTGTCATCCACCTTGACACGGAAGGATTGCGCGAGGCGGTCACGCAGCTCCATCGCCTTGTCGAGCACGCCCTCCTTATGCATCGCAATCGGCAGGATCACCACCTGCACGGGCGCGACGGCGGGTGGCAGAACGAGGCCGTTGTTATCGCCATGCGTCATGATAATGGCGCCAATGATGCGGCTGGACATCCCCCAGGAGGTCTGGTGCGGATATTGGAGCGTGTTGTCGCGCCCGGTGAACTGGATATCAAACGCACGGGCAAAGCCGTCGCCAAAATAATGGCTTGTGCCGCTCTGGAGGGCCTTGCCATCGTGCATAAGGGCTTCAATGGTATAAGTTGCCTCCGCGCCGGCAAACTTCTCCTTATCCGTTTTGCGGCCTTTTATGACGGGGATCGCCAGGTCGTGCTCGCAGAAATCCGCGTAGACGTTGAGCATACGCTCCGTCTCCTCCACCGCCTCCTGTGCGGTCTCATGCATCGTGTGGCCTTCCTGCCAGAAAAATTCCATCGTGCGCAAAAACGGCCGCGTCGTCTTTTCCCAGCGCACAACGGAACACCACTGGTTATAGAGCTTGGGCAGATCGCGGTAGGAGTGGATGACCTGCGCATAGTGGTCGCAGAAGAGCGTTTCGCTCGTGGGCCGCACGCAGAGCCGCTCCTGAAGCTGTTCCGCGCCGCCGTGGGTCACCCACGCCACCTCAGGTGCAAAGCCCTCCACATGATCCTTTTCCTTTTGGAGCAGGCTTTCCGGGATAAACATCGGCATCATCACATTCTCATGCCCCAGCGCCTTAAAGCGCCGATCGAGGTTATCGCGGATATTCTCCCACAGCGCCGTGCCGTAAGGTCGCACTACCATGCAGCCGCGCACGCAGGAATAGGAGGCAAGCTCCGCTTTCTTCACAACGTCCGTATACCACTTGGCGAAATCTTCCTCCATGGAGGTAATTTCCTCCACCATTTTCTTCTGCTCTGCCATCTTCCAAAAAACCGCCTTTCCAGGGATTTCGATATAAAATTACTCGTAGAATTCATTATAGTAATCCCCGGCGGATTTTTCAAGTTTTTTCGGCGGGAAGGGCGGCGCAGATAGGGAAGGAAGCGCGGCAAAACGGCGCCACGCTTCTTGAGCGGCCTACATATACAAATTTTCTCCTGTGCCCGGCCTAGATTGGAACCCACTGCCCCGGCGGCCCAAGGAAAAGGCGGCGTGTTCCTTTCAACACGCCGCCCCTTAACCTCCACTTTTCAGCCATTCAAGTACCAGCAAGCACATTTTGCTGCTTGACCTGCTCATAGCGAGCCTGTAGTTCATCCAGACGCCCGTAGTTTTCCGCCTGCTTCACCAGCGTCATCGCGTTCGTATATGGTTTCATGCAGCGTGAATAGATTGATTGCTCCCTGAGAGCTGCGCTTATCTCCCGCTTTTTCTTTAAGAGATCCAAGAAAGAGGTGGTCGGCCTATTTTCAGCTTCTTCGAGCCGTTTCGAATCCGGCTCGGACAGGCCGTTCGGGTAGTATTTGTGACTCAGCTTCTGTGCGATACGAACAGCCCGTGCGAGCTCTTTCAAGTCGTTGCGCATCATACGCTCTTCCGGAGACTTTTTGCCCAGTTCTTTCACCTGTGCGGATATCTTCTCCGGCTCCAGCCGCAGCGCTCCATCAAGCCCTAAAGCGACAAGCTGTTTCGCCTGCACAACCTGATTTTGATACCTTTGCGTTTCAAACTTTCGCATCTCTTCCATGACGAAAGGCGCATTGGCAATTTCACGATTACGCTCCCGAACCTCCCGGCAGAGCTGCCGCGCCTGCTTGATAGCTGCCCTGCGCTGCTCCAGATGCGGCGTTAGCCTCGCCTGCCGGAGGGCCTGTTTACGCTGCTGCTTCTCCGCCTTTGCCCCATGCGGCATCGCCTTTGCCGCAGCGATACGCTCCTTGCGTTCCGGCTTTTCCTCCGGCGCAATTCTCGGCAGTTTCTTCGCCGCCCTGATTTTCTCTTTGGGGATAGGAGACTGCTGCTCTTGTTCAAGCTGTGCGGAGGTGTTAATCATCTCCATAACTCCAACAAGCTCTTCATCATCAAGCACATCGTTTCCGTAATCGTCAAACATCGCACGGATACGAAGCACCTTGACCATGCCGCGATGTTTTTCCTCCGTCAGATCGTAAAACAGATAAGGAATTACATTGAGAATAGCGCCCACTACCGATGCGACGATCAGCACACGGAAAATGTTATTGCGAATCGTGGCATCCTTTAAAACCGTATAATCCGTATTCAGCCCGCACATTCTGTACAGCGCCGGCACCACATAGCCTGTGCCAAAGCCAATCACCGTGCCAATGATGCCGACTACGTTAAACATCCCATCGATCCGCTCGCCGGTTTTCCACTGCTGATAGTCCTTCATATCCGCCTGGATACCGGGGTTATAAATATTGCCGAATACATTAATGAAATTGTTGACAAAGCAAATCGCAATGACCAGCCATATATTTGTAAAGGTAGGGTACAGAACAAGGAGAAGGAATATGTTAGCGATGTTGCACCAGATCAATAAATTACGCTTGCCAAACCGGCGAACCGCCAGCGGCGCGACCAGCATTGCCCATAGGGCGGCGTTTCCAATCACGGTATTCACAACGCCGAGCCAGCCCTGTTTTTCTGGCATCGCGTAGATAAACGTCCAGGATAAAATGGTCAGATAAGCGCTCTCCAGAAAGCCGATCCAAGTGGCGACATTTGTGATCCAGAAGTATTTATTCTGTGCAACGCTGCGGACTGCATCCATAAACCGGATAGACCGATCCTGGGTTTTGGAATAAATAATCCGTTCCTTGGTTTTTAAAATCACACGTGAGAGAATCAGGCCCAAGATCGTAAAGACCGGATAGATAATTCGATAGGTTCGTATATTATCCAGCCCGCCCGTAAACGTTGCAAGCATTGGAATAAACAGATTGGCGATGCTTGGCGCGAATGAAAACACAATCTGGCCGATGGAGATGATATCTGTCCGTTCTTCCGAATCCGGAGATAATACCTGGAGAAGCATGCTATATGCTTCCAGGAAAAAAGGGCTAAAGCAGTTTATCAACATAAAGCAGAGCTGAACCGCTATAACCTTCGTCATATAATCCATATGCTCATAGGGCAACCACACAAATAAAATCGAGGCCGCCACTGTTGGATAGCCCATCCATTTCAGCCAAGGATGAAATTTTCCATCCTTGGATTTGGTGTTATCAAACAGATAAGAACGCACCATGGTGACAAAAAAGCCAAAAATGCAGGCAATAATATTCATCGCTTGCAGATGCATCGGATCTATCTGAAGGGAAGCACCGACGATCAGATTCCCCGCCGATAGGCCAATGGCTGAAGCCAACGCCGTTGCAAAATAGACGCCCATCCCGCCAACACCGTAGCAGGCAATTTCTTTAAACGGCACGTTCCGCCCCGGAGCAGGTTCACTCCAATACTTTTTTGCATTTTGTAAAAATTCTCCGATTTTTCCCTTCAATTCTTCAAATCCTCTCTTTGTTTTATAACTGATTATTACCATACACTACCGAGATATATCTGTCAATAAAAACGCTTATTCCCCATTATATCTACCTGTAGGCATCAGATGGGTCATTACAGCTAAAAAACACGGAAGAGCGGGCCGGGCCGCACTCTGCCGTGTGAGTTAATTAGAAGATCCTTATATACCTTAACAGAAAATTAATCCAAACTTCACCAACAACTGTTTTCCGTGCCGGAGCGCTGCGTCAAGCGCCTGGTTTCTCACCTTCTGAAAGCCTACCGCATAGGTGACGACCTCGCCGCGAAATCCCCTTTTAAAACCGTATACGCCGGAGTGCCCATCCGACCCGTCGCCCCGGTAGGCAGGCAGGCCGCCGAAATCATAAAGGCTGCACCCGCTTTCCACCGCCCAGCGGATCATCTCATACTGCATGAGGTGATTCGGCATCACCTCCCGATGCTGCTCGGAGGAGCCCCCGAACACATAGCTCACCTTCCCCGCATAACGGACGGCGAGCGCGCCGGACAGCGCCTGCCCCTGATAATAGCAAAGATACAGCCGGCAATCCTCCCCAAAGGCCTCCATATACCGGCGCAGGTATTCTTTGCTGCGCACCTGAAAACCATCGCGCCGCGCCGTTTCACACCAGATGGGGTAAAAATCCTCCAGCGCCTCCGGCCCACACACTCTGCACTCCACGCCCTTGCGCATGGCAAGGCGGATATTATAGCGCCATTTGGGGTGGAAGGAGGCAACCAGCTCCTCCATGCTCTTCCCCTCCAGATGGAGCACATAAAAAATGCCCGACTGCATCGTGGAAGGCGCTTCCTGCACAAAACCAAAATAGTTGAGTAACCGAAGAGCCGCCTCATTCTCCAGCCGAATCTGTGGGTCCAACACGATCTTGTAGGCGTGCCGTTTACATGCGAGTTGGTCCAATTCTTCCAGCAGCGAAGCAACGCTCTCCCCATCGCTCCAATCCAGCACCGGGCCGCGCGGAAGATATAAAAATGACCGGTTGACGCATGGAACACGCTTTACGAGCACGATCGCCGCTGCCGAAATGTTCCCGGCTCCGTTTCGAATGTAAAGCACCTCCGATTCCTCCTGCTTCACCTCCGGCCAGCAAAGGGACTGGGTGAACCAGCCATTGGGATGGCTGCGCAGAAATCGGTCCAATTCCTCATACTCCGCTTGATTGGCTTTGTTTAAAACCGGCATTTGCCTCACCCCTTTTCCCTATCATAGAGGGAAAGGGGACAAGGAGTCCTCCAAAAGCTGCAAAAAAACAGAAAAGGTTCTAGGCCCTTCACCACAGGAAGGGAGTTTAGCGCCCGGTCAGGAAATGCTGACGCCCTCCACACGGCCGGACGCGGGATTATACATAAAAACAAGCGTAGATTTTGTTTCTTTCCATTGCTGCACGTAATACAGCAGATCCTCCCCAACAACGACCGTACTGGCCGGTTCCCGCGTGATATTGCTGGATTCCGCCATGATCTGGCCGTTTGTAATCGCCCTTAGCATCGCAGTGAAGTCCGCATGGAAAACCTGAAAAAAAGTGGCCAGAGGGTTCGTTTCCCCTTTCAGTTTCTCATTGACCCCGTTGTCACTTCCCTCACCGGAGAGCGCAAATTTATTTCTACTTTTCATATCCTGATAAAATTCGTCGCAAAGGAGGGAAAACGCATGGCGCTCCGAAAAGGAGAAGGGGCGGCGCTGGGCTTTGTCTTCTTTTGGGGAGCATTTAAAATAAAGCAAGTTTTGTGTTTCCCCGTCGGCCGTTATGGCAGCGAACGGGTTCTCTATATTGCACACCAGGTCCACCGAATAAGGTACGCCCGCTATCTCATAGGCAAAGTCGTGCAAATAAAACAGTTTTTTCTGGCTATCGATCTGGATGCTGTCCGCAAGCTTTGTGGCGAGCGTATTGATCTCCTCCTCCGCAATATCCATGGGGTGATACCCAGCCTGGTAGCCGGCCAGACTGATTATAATTCTCGCGGCAGATGCCAGCCCTAAATAGGGCTTGTACACTTTGCTGAACATTTTATACTGCAGGGAATACGGATAATAGGATTCTCGAAAATTTTGCGTTCTCCGGGCAAACGCATCCGGATTCGTCGTCCTTTTTGTTTCCGTATATTTCCAAAAAGAAACACATTGCGCAACATCGTAGCGCTCCAAAAGTGGAAAGGTAATTTCACCGCCGCCTTTCGCAAACGTAAAGGGGATCAGCTTTTGCTCCCCATCCGCCTCGCGCCGGATCACGCTGGATTCGCCCACAGAACCGGCGGAAAAGTGTGCAAACAGCGACATCCCCGACACGCCCGCGAGAATCACCGCGATTGTCGCAATCAGGGTCAGCGCCGTATAGGTTTTGAATCGTTTCTTTTTGCTCATAACCATTCCCTTCTCACTTCTGGCAGCGGAATTGCGCGGCGTTCGTCCTGGCCTTTTTGAAAAGGCCGGGCCAAAATTTCGAGCAGAATTTCCGCTCCAAAAGCACAAATCGCAATTTACAGGATTGCTCTTTCACATTTTCTCATGCAGCACAATTGTGATAATCGTTCCCTTGCCCGGCTCGCTGGCGACCTGAATATTTGCCTCATGCGCCCGGGCGATTTCCTGGCAAAGCGCGAGGCCCAGCCCGGCCCCGCCGGACTTCCGGCTTCTGGATTGATCCACCATGTAAAACGGTTCAAAAATATTGCGAATTTCCTCCTGCGACATGCCGATGCCCTGATCCTCTACCGAAATGGCCACGCGCCCCTCCCGGCTTTCACATCGAAAAAACACGCTGCCGCCCGGGCACGACGCCTTGGCCGCGTTCTCCAGCACGTTATAGAGGAGAGATTCAAACAATTCCCTGTCAATCCGTACGGTATGATGCGCCGGTGAACAGACGAGCCGGAGGCCGCTGTTTGCAAAAACCGGCTCCAATGCTTTAACGGCCCCCTGCATCACGTCATACAGGTCCATCTGCCGGTAATCGAGCACGGAACTGCCCACGGTGATCAGCTCCATCAGCTTGGAGGACAGCGCCCGAAGCCGCTTCGTCTCCTCCACGATAACGCCTGCGTACTCCCGGCGATCCTCCTCCTTTACGGTTTTTTTCACCCGTAGAACATCCCCAAAGCCGAGGATCGACGTCAGCGGTGTTTTCATCTCATGCGCAAGGTTGGCAATAAACATCTTCCGGGCTTCCGCCGCATCCTCCAGCTTGTCGATATTCTCCTGAATGGATTGCGTCATCCGGTTCAGGTTTTGCGACAGCTCCTGGAATTCGCTGCTTCCGCCCTCTGAAAATCGCTCATCATAATTGCCACCCGCAATCACATCCACCGTCCGGTTGATCCGATCCAGGGGCTTCAGCAAAAAATGCAGGATCAGCAAAAGCACAATGGAGGCCGCTGCGGAGCATAGAATGCTCATCCAAATGGCAAACTGGAATTGGCTGCGCCTGAGCTGAAAAATTTCGCTGACATCCGTTTCGGTCAGCAAAAAATAATCCTCATTCTCTACTTGAAACAGGGAAGCGGTCAGCAGGCGATACCCCTCCCCCTCCTCAATGATCTTCAGGTGATAGGAGCCAGCGCTATCTGCCTCGTCCATCAGCGCTTTTTTTTCATCCGTCAGGCTGAGATTGGAGGTGGAGATCAGCTCCCCTCCACAGAATACCGCCGTGCCCTCCTCCAGCGACCACTCATCGAACATTTGCAGGACGGTCTGCGCGACTTCCTCTTTCTCCAGCGAATACCGGTCCAGCTGCCAGCGGCGAAAGACCAGCTCGTTTTGCAGGCTGGAAACCAGATATTCCTGCCGCGAAACGGCATGCTCCTTTTCCCGCTGCACCATTAGATTGTGGCTGTTGCCCACCAGCAGGATGGCGGTCAGATCCACCACCGTCATTACCAGCAGGAACGTGCACAAAAAAATTTTTTGCCAAAGCTTCATATGTCATCCGGCCTTTCCAGCCTATAGCCGAGCTTTGGGATCGTCACAAGCTTTGACTGCAAACAGAGCTTGCGCCGCACCTGCTGGACGTGAATGTCAACCGTCCGGCTCTCCCCCGCGAATTCATAGCCCCATACGTGGGAGAGAAGCCGCTCTCTGGTCAGCGCCACATCCAAATTCTGCATAAAAAAGACCAGCACATCAAATTCCTTCGGGGTGAGGGAAACCATCTTACCATCCTGCCGCACCGTATGTTCATCGAGATTGACCACGATATTTTCATAATGGAGCACCGTATTCCCCCGGTTTACGCGGCGCAGCACCACTTCAATGCGTGCCAGCAGCTCCACCGCTTCAAAGGGTTTGACGATATAATCCTCCGCACCGAGCTTCAGCCCGCGCACCTTATCCGAAACCTCCTGGCGCGCGGTCAGGAAAATCACCGGCACCTCGGCCGCATTGATCTGCCCAATCACCTGAAAGCCATCCATACCCGGCAGCATAACATCCAGCAGCACCAGGTCAAAATTGCCGGAGCGGATCGCCTCTACCGCCTCACAGCCATCCGTGCACACGCTGCTCTGATAGCCCACGATGGAGAGCGCGGCCTCCAGCATTTTTACAATATTGCAATCGTCCTCCACAATGAGGATTTGAATCATTTAAAAGCACCCCCGTTATTTCTTCTATTGTACTGTCCGTGCTAGTGCACTGTCAAACGGCGGGCGGAAAATAAGCTGCAAAAGAGATGCAAAAATTCTGGAAAAAGAAAAAAGGAACAATCACCCCCTACGGCGCATCAGTGCTGGAAGCAGCTTTGAGCAAACGGAGCGGGCGTTGTTTTGCTGCTCCGCCCCGCTTCACAATAGAAAAAGCGCGCTGTAAAAATTACAACGCGCTCTGTGCAACGATATCTATTTTTATTTATCCTTTGGTTTTGCAAAAAAGGATACCAGCAGCCCGCTAATCATCGCCGCCGTAATGCCTGCCGCCCCAGCTGTCAGCGGCCCCGTCAGCACGCCGAGCAGGCCCTGGCTGGCCACTGCCTCTTTCGTCCCCTTCGCCAGCAGATAGCCGAAGCCCGTCAGAGGGACGCTGGCGCCCATACCTGCCCACTTCACCAGCGGCTCATAAAGGCCGATTGCGCCGAGCAGCACGCCCAGCGTGACGAACAGCACCAGGATTCTCGCGGGCGTCAGCTTCGTCCAGTCAATTAAAATCTGGCCAACGGCGCAGATCAGCCCGCCCACCAGAAACGCTTTCAAAAAGATCATGCGTATGATTCCTTCCTTTCACAGAGCCCCGCAGCGCTTCTGCGCGGCCTCCCTGTTTCAAAAGCCCCGCTTGATCGCGTTCGGCTTTTCTGCGTCGTTATTCTTTGCCTTTTCACCACAAATATTCCAAAAGAGGGCAAAAGAAAAATAGAAGCAGGCAAGCGCCGTGTGTCCGGAAGCAATCCATTTCAAAAAAATGCAGGCCCGGCGGAACGCCGGGCCATGTTATAACAAGCTGCTTTTTCTCTCCGACTGCGCCTCTGTCCGGAGGAAAAGCCCTTCAAACTGCAAGCTCTGAGCCGGCGATAGCGTGTAGATGGAGTTGGATGCGCCGTAGCGCTCCTCCCAACCGGTAAAAATTTTAGAGAGGTCAACACGCACTTTTTTCGGCATGTTGGAAATATTTTGGATCGAAATACCTTGCTCCGAAAGCTGATAGGCCACGCCGAAGCTCTCCATCGAAACCTCTGTACCGATTGTGCAGCAGGGGGCAATCAGCAGATCCGCCTCCTCATCCGGCCGGATGCCCAAAAAGTCATGCACCAGCACATCCAGAAACACATTGGGGTATTCATAATAGGAGGGCGAGCCGTGCCAATTTCGTCTGCTATCTTCCCCCGTGTTGTAGTAAATATAATTCATATCATACCGCTCGCCCATATCAAAATTGTCGGCTCCGGCCTGCTGGGCAACCCGCTCTAACTGACGCTTGAGCAGGGCGGCATCCGCCTTTTCCCGCCTGTATTTTGCATCGTGGCACCAATACCGCCCAGCTGCGCACAAATCATACGGGCCGCCCACGCCGATTTCCGACTCCGTATAATCCTCAATTTTTGCCGCGACAAACGAAGGGAACTTTTGAAAAACATCGTCGTACTGCTCGATTACGGCGTTCACCGCGTCGTTTCTGGTGGGATCATTGAAGCCGAAGGTGACGGACAAGGCGTTGCTCAGCAAATGAATATGGTCGTGCACCACACCCTGCCGGTCGATCCAGTCCACATAGTGGCTGTCCTGCTCGCTCCAATACCCCCCCGGAACAGGCTGTATATAATTGTGCTGCATCCTGTTGGCTAACTTCGCATAATGATTGGCCTTTTCATTGACACCGGCGATGGTTTCGAGCCGCGCCATCAGCCGAAACGAATGCACGGCAAAGGCCTGCGCCTGTGCGTTGGCGCCATCCTTCATCACCTGATCCTCATAATACACATCGCCCCAAAGGCGGCCATTCTGATCCAGAAACCGCTCCGCAAAACAAAGCCCGCGCTCCAGGGCGCCCAAATGCTTTGTGACAAACCCAATGTCTTTCGTCAGGCAGTAGTATTGATACAGCTCTTCCACCAGCTCCATCACGCCTGTGAGCAGGAACATCACGGCCTTCACCTTTTTATCCTGGCTTTTACGATATACGCGGTATTCTCGCCGCCCGTTCGGCTGTAGAGAGCACGGAATGCGAAATTGCCGCCGCCAATCTGTGCGCATAAGGCGCAGCTGCAATTCCAGCATCCTGCGAACCAGCTGCAAATCAAAGGCATCACCCATCGCCAGCCTGCCGCGAATATGGAATTCATGATCCACGGCGGGGTAGGTGCCGCCATAAAACGTTGTCTCCAGCGTGGAGAGGACATACCCCTCCCGCAGCCACTTCTTGTTACGCAGAAAGGAGCGCTCGGCGCATTGGTTTAAAAGGCTCTTCCAATAAAAGTTTGCCATTGCCCGCTCCAGATGATCCGAGCCATCCACCCGCACACAAAACGCATTGCCTAAAAAATCGCAGGATGGAACCCCTTCCTGCACGGCAGTGCTGTAATCCGCATCAAAAAGGATTTCGATCCCTGCCCGACCGTGCCGCACCCGGTAGCCGCCCGTTGTTTGAAACAGGGAACAGGTATCCTCTTCTTCATCCAGCGCCCATAAAAACACGTTGCCCGCAAACGCTTTGGGCTGCGCCACTGGCGGGATGACATAGTGGTTGCCGTTTTCCTCCAAGTGGGCATAAATTTTTACGCCGCGATCCAAAATCAGATTTTTCATAAATCCCCTTCATGATGCCTTACCGATTTTCATTTTTCTGGCAGGGCCTTCGCCGGGCCCTGCCTTTTCCCTTTTCAAAGAGTTCCACTGGGGCTTTTTCACGATAATCCTCCATTCCGCAGGGCAGGGCGCGCCCACTTTGCGGAATGCAAAAAATTAAAATACAAGGGTGTTCACGGAGCGCGGGCGCCTCGCCTGCTTCTACCCAGCTCTCCGCAAGGTCATGCGATGCGTCTGTCACAGCCAGCTTCATCCGGGAGTGAGGATTGGGCGAAACAGTAACTTTTTGAGCAGACTGTGAAAAATTCACCGCGATCAATACCGTCTGGCCGCCCTGTTGAAAGGCGAGCACCTTCAGCTCCGGTGATGCACAGCTTGCGTCAATCCGCCGCGCGCCGGGCTGGAGATAGCGTGAAAAGTTGCCGGTGGCATAGAGCCTTTTGGTCGGCTCGAAGGTTTTCGTCTCCAGATCAATATAAATCAGGCCGTCGCAAAAATCCACCTCAGATACCGCAATCCAGTGCTGCCACGACGTTACCTGCATGATCGAAAGATCCTCAACCATCGTCCGCGCCATCACAAGCGCGGAATCCATCCCACGATCCCGCCCCTCCTGCATGTGCGTCCATTCGGACATTTTCACCGGCATACCAGGATATTGTTGATCCATCCACCTGCGAAACCGCTTGAGGAAGGCAATACGGTTGTTGCAAAACGGCAGGGGAACCGGGTGGAAATAGGAGTGGATATCTACGCTGTCCAAATGGCGGCGAACCAGCGGATCTTTCAGCAGGCACCTCGTGTAGGCCTTATTGAACCAGCGAATATCGCCCACTTCCATCCCCGCCAACTTTACCATTTGGAGCATCGCGATCTTCCAGCGCGCGTGCAAAGGTCTGAAATAACCGCCCCGCGCTGGATGGGTGATAGTGGCAGCCCTCCTGCCCGCCGTTCCACACCCATACCGGCTCATTGATGGGGGAGAGATATTTTACGGGCAGGCCTTCCTCTACAAAATGCTCCGTCACATCCAGGCAGTAGCGGACGAAGGCATCATAATTCTTCCGGCTTAAATTCTCCTGGAAGCTTCTAAAAAGCCCCACATGCGTTTTGTGGTTTTTGGTGAGCCGTTCCGGCGGGGAGTTGACGAACAGGACGATTTCCCCCGCGCCGTCGCGCACCGCCTGCCGCATCATATAAACAGCCTGTGCATCCCGGCTCCAATCGTATTGAGCGTCGCCCGCGTCAAAACTGTCCGCCCTGCGCGCAGGCTGTGAAAAGCGCCCTTTCCCCGACCGCTTGGATCCTCCGCCAATGTTATAGCGGTAGATTTGGAGGCCGATCCCCTTTTCTCTGCTGTAAAGCATTTCAGAGATCCGGTCACGCACCGGCTTGCCGCTCGCTGGGTCAATGTGTTCCCAACCGCCCACGATCTGTGCCCACCAAGCGCCGCTGGCGCCGAAGCCCTCTATGCGCTGAAACTGCTTTTCAGGGTTTAGCTGTATGTTCAAAGCCGTCCGCCTCCTATCCTGCACAGCAAATATGGCGCGTCCGCTTCCCGATCAATCCCGTTTCATCGCGGCGAAGGGGTAATCCATAAAGCGCTCCGGCATGACGAAGCGCACAAAGTTGGAGGGCGCCTCATCCCCCTCAAAATACAGCCAGCGCGTCATTTCCAGCACACGCTGATTCGGCAGCACACGCAGCTCCGCCTGCTCTTTCTCCGTCGGCACACGGCGCACAATCGAATAATCGATTTTGCCCACGCTCAAATCCTCCTGCGTGAGGATCACATGCGCGATCGAGGCCTCGCTCTCCGCGCTCCCGGCAATGCGCTCATAAAGCTCCGGCGTGAAGTAGTTATCCTCCACAGCCACCGGGATTTTCTCGCCATAGCGCACGCGCTTAAGGCGGCGCACCACCCTGCCGGGTGCCCAGCGCTCGCTGAGGATGCCGGATTCCACCGTGACCGGCTCATCCTTCACCACGCGGTTCACGCAGCGGATGCCCATTTTATCCAGGGAGTAGGAGAGGGAAATCAGTGGTTCAAAGCCGAGCTCTCGCTTCGGCTCTTTGACAAACGTGCCAATTCCGTGCCGCTTTTCCACCTGCCCTTCATGCTCCAGCTCATTCAAGGCGGCGCGCACGGTTGCCCGCCCCACCTGTAGCTGCTCCATGAGCTCCTTCTCCGTGGGCAGGCGGTCGCCTGCCTTATAATCCCCCATCCGGATGCGGTTTAATATATACTCTCTCACCTGAATATATAAAGGAGTGTAGCTTGCTTTATCCAGCATACGTTTCGCGCCCTTCTTCCCAAAAAATCCATAACTCAATTATACACAGGAATAGTGCTTTGTCAAAATCCGGCTGTTTTTCGGCACTTCCAGTAGGGTCGTGCAAAAATAACGTGCGATCATAAGCTCGCCTTCTTCGTTCGGGCGGCCGCCGGCATCAAACCATTGCTCCTGCACGCGCGCATCGCTTTGCGCTGTTTCCTGCGCCAAAAGCGCGAGGTCAAGCAATATCACACCCTCCTGCTGCCCAAGGCTCCTCATCACGTCAAGGCAGTCGCTCACATCCTCCCGCAGGGTCAGCGGCGTTTGCAGGATCACCAGGGCGCCATCCGCCTTTGCCCGATCGATAAGCGCGCGCAGGTTATGCGCAAATTGCGCAGACGAAACTGGCTTCTCCTCCTCAAATTCCGGCATGATCGACACGACCGACGGGTGAAATCGGCCCGTCCAATCGTCATAATGCGCCATCATATCAGAAACGGAATCGCCGCTGTGCGCCTGATTAACGCAGTAACGCATCCGGTTTGCATAGTCATCGCCGATCATCTCCCAGCGCGCTACCTCCTGAATATGCGCGGGGTAGGCGCGTGCCCCGTTTTGTGAAAACTGCACGCCTGCGGTTGTACCGCCGCCGAGATAGACCCAAACAGAAGCCCGGCCCGGCGTAAAATACGGCGCAAACCGGGCGCTCTTCTCCGTATCCAGCGCCGCCTTCACGGAAACCGGCTTTTTCTCTTCCGCCAGAGGAACGGCATGGTAGCTCCCGGATGCAAAAATTCCGTCAGCAGAAAACGCCAAATCAAGCGACCGCAGCAGGTAGCGAATCCACAGCAGGTGCCCATATTCATTCGGATGGATGGCATCCGACATCAGCTTTTTTACCTCTTTGGGATGGGCCGACCAAAAGGCATTGTGGTCGATCAGCAAGAGCTCTTCCCGCTGGGCAAGCGAACGTAGGGCCTCTAAATAAGGGGTAAGAGCTTTCTGCCTTGCACTGGTGGTGTTCGGCGTTTGCAGCACCGGCACCGCTCCGCTCTCCCGAATCCGCCGGACGGCCTCGCTCAGATTCTGGGCATAGCGTTCCGGTGTCATCCCCTCCGTGGTGCAGTCGTTCATTCCAAAGCAGAGGAAGACGACATCTGCCTGGTAATCCGATACCCATGCGTCAAAATGTTCCATCATATCCTGGGCCGTCGCGCCGGAAACGCCAGTATTCACAACCGTGTCATAGCGTCGCTCCGGCGATACCTTCACAGCCTGCATAAAATATTCCTGATAATTGCGCAGGTAATCCGTGTGCATGCAGCCGTGCGTAATGCTGTCCCCAGCGAACACCCAGGTGACAGGCTGCTCCCGCTTTTGCATCTCCTGCAAAAGCACATATTCGCTTTTATTGCGGTTTCGCGGTGCATCCGCCTCGCCGATTTCAATGGTTTCCGGCAGCGACGGAATCAGGCTTTTCACAAGAAAATAGACGCTGGAGCCCAGCAATGCCAGAATACACAGCGCCACCATAAACCAAAGCCCCATTTTATCTTGCAGCCCTTTGAGCTGACTCATCAATTTGAGAAATGAAACACTGAGCATTTACCTCACCATCCCAAAAAAATTCTAAACGAAATCCATCATATTTATTGACAAAAGTATAATAAATTGATACAATCCTGTCAAGAGGTTCGGACAACCGGACCATTTCTCTTTTTATCTTCCACAGCAAAAAACGATTGAAATAAATGGAGAGGTGATTCCCATGACAACGGCTCAGAAGCTGGAACGCACCCTGCGCAGCAAAGGGTACGAGGACGTTTCCTGCACCGAGTGGCGTAAATCCATCCGGCTGGAGGGGGAACTCGACGATTGGAAAGCCATCGTCAAGGCCGGAAAGATTGCCGCAAAGGCGGGCTATAAAGGCGTCATCAACGATATTGCGCTCAAAGGCTTCACACCGCCTCCTGTCCGCACGCCGAAACGGCGGGATAACGCGCTGGAGGGCCGCAGGCCGGATGTGCTCGTCATCGGCGGCGGCGTGATCGGCTGCGCAATCGCCCGCGAGCTTTCCAAAAATGCGCTCGATATCCTGCTGCTTGATAAGGAAAGCGACGTGGCCATGCACGCGTCCTCCCGCAACGACGGCATGATTCACCCCGGCATTGCTTCGCATGCCAATACGCTGCGCGGCAAGATGAATGTAAAAGGCAACGCCATGTATACACAGCTCTGTGAGGAGCTCGGCGTTCCCTTCCAGCGGTATGGCAACCTGATCCTCTATGCCGACCATGTGTTTGGAACAGTGGCGGAGCCTTATCTCGGCGAGCGGGCGCGCAAATTGGGGATTGTCGGCGGCAAAATCAGCCGCAAGCGGCTGCACGAAATTGAGCCGAATATCACGGACCGCGCGTTGGGCGCGTTTGAATACCCCTCCTCCGGCGTGCTATCCCCTTATAAGCTGACTGTCGCTCTGGCGGAAAATGCCGTGGAAAACGGCGTACAGGTTTCCCTCGACACCATCGTCACCGGCATGGAGATGGAGGGCGATGCGATCGGCAGCGTTTTCACCAACCGCGGCGCCATCCACCCGCGGCTCGTCATCAATGCAGCGGGCGTTTTCTCCGATCAGATTGCCGAGATGGCAAACGACCGCTTTTTCTCCATCCACCCGCGCAAGGGAGAGCTGGTGATCCTCGATAAAAAGAAGGGCCCGCTCGTCACCCGCTCGATGGGGCTGATCGATCTCAGCCAGGCCACCTCCGACACCAAGGGCGGCGGCGTGATGCGCACCATCGATCAAAACGTGCTCGTGGGGCCGGATGCATACGAGCAGCCGATGCGCGAGGATTTCAGCACGCACCGCGAGAATATCGACGCAATCCTGAAAAAGCATCTCCCGCTCATCAAGGGCTTCGCCCCGTCGGATGTGATCACCTATTTCGCCGGGATCCGCGCTGCTACATACGAAGAGGAATTCATCATCGAGCGCTCGGAATATGTGCAAAACCTCGTCCATGCGGCCGGCATCCAGTCGCCGGGCCTCGCCTCCGCCCCCGCAATTGCGGAAGAAATCACAAAAATCACGGTGGATGCGCTCAAGGAGCAGATGGCAGTAAAGCCGAACGCCGCCTTCAACCCGCACCGCAGGGTGGTGCCCCATATGAGCGATTTGACAACCGAGGAAAAGCAGGAGATCATCAAAAAGAACCCGGATTACGGCGTGATCATCTGCCGCTGCGAAGGCATCAGCAAGGGTGAGATTGTGGATACGATCCACTCCCCCATCCCCGCCACCTCCATCGATGCGCTCAAACGCCGCGTACGGCCCGGCATGGGCCGGTGCCAGGGCGGCTTCTGCTCCCCGCTGGTGACGCAGATCATCTGTGAGGAAACGGGGCTTTCCCCGGAAGAGGTTACCAAAAGCGGGGAGGATTCCAACCTGATTCTGGAACGCACACACAAAGGAGAAGTTTGAAAGAGTACTCTTTCAAACTGCGTTTTGTGTTTTTCGAGCATAAAGCCACTCGAAATTTTGACTGCGCCAAAACCGCACAAAGCCGCGGCCCGGCGCAGGAAAGGAATGGTTATAAGCATGAAACGGTATGACGTGATCGTCCTCGGCGGCGGGCCCGCGGGCCTTGCGGCTGCGATCAGCGCATCAAAAGAGAACGCAAGCGTCCTGCTCATTGAACGCGAGGCGAAAATGGGCGGCATTTTAAAGCAGTGCATCCATGACGGATTTGGCCTGCTGCGTTTTGGCGAGCGGCTCACCGGCCCGGAATATGCGGATCGTTTTCTCAAAGAGCTGCTCCAGATGGAGATCGACTACCGTACCTCCGCTTTCGTCCTGAATGCGAAAAAACAGCTGGGCGGCGGCTTCCGGCTGGAAATCCAAACGCAGGACGGCATCCTCTATGAGGAATGCAACGCGCTCGTGCTGGCCTGCGGCTGCCGGGAAAAAACGGCTCGACAGG
>OHTN01000256.1_pt1 | contig 35851 bp, 25 predicted proteins | sample 1578971 | NCBI WGS metagenome assembly OHTN01 (sample SAMEA3879509, study PRJEB24766) | human gut metagenome | biome: human-associated habitat; feature: feces | place: USA | collected 1985/1987 | reverse complement strand
AGACCAATTATCTGACAAAGGTGGTATAGGAAGTCAAATATTTTAATTTTATTTTGATAGTTTTTCGGACATTTGACTGCATAGTGTTTGGAATGTCTGAAAAAGTATAAGTTTTGTTTTACGTGTGGAAGGTCTCGAACACACCAGTTTTTATAGCTTTTTCAGTATAACAGTATTTTTGGATAGTATAGCACAAATCCTTCCCAATGTCATTCGTGCGTAAAACTGTCGTTTCGTGCAGGTCGCCTTGCGCAGGGAAGACGAATCCGTATAGAATAGAAAACAATATCAGTACAAATATTTGTAACCGAGATAGTAAAGGAAAGCGGGCAGAAAGAGTATGAAGAAGCAGACCAGAAGGTGGAAAAGAATCATGGCAGTAGCGCTGGCGGTGCTCATCGCCGGTAGTACGGTGGAACCATCGGCGCTGAAAGTGGCAGCGGCGGGACAGAAGCAGGCAGCGGTGACGACGGCATCTGACGAGCCGGATGCAGCAATGACAAAGACAGCGGTGGGGAGCGCTACCGTGAGTGGGAATTCCGGGACAGTCGCAGATAAGGCATCCGGCGGGCAATACGGAATTGCAACGCTGTCGGGGGAGAGCGGTTCTGCAGATGATGTGGTCAGTCTGACTGTAGGTGAGACCACCACATACTATACATGTCTGTCGGAGGCAGTGGCGGCACTGCCAAAAGGTTCTGACGCAACACTGACGCTATTAGATGATTGTCAGGAAGATCTGGCGGATGTTAATTGGACGATTGGAAGTAATCAATCAGACACGATAACACTGGATCTGGCGGGGCATGCTCTGGTGACACCGGAAGATTATTCTTTGGTGTTAATAAGTAATACGTTCATTGTGATGTCTTCACAAGCTGGCGGGGAACTGCGGGGCAAAGGTGTCTATGTTGCTCGGGAAAAAACAGCGGTGTTCAAGGAGAACGTCAAGGTTACAGGAATGCTCAGCGTGACGCAGACTGATGTAACTGTATGCATAGAAGGAGCAAGTATTGCTAAACTGAACTTTTCTGAGGGTAGCTGCAGGGTTTCTTCGGGAAGCGTGGAGGAAATAGAATGGAGGAATGTAGGCCTTGCCATTACCGGCGGCACCATCGGCAATCTGAACTGCATTTACCCGTATCTGAAGCGCAGTACAGCCTTCCCGGCCGGCTATGGAGTGAAAAACCCGGAGACCGGAATACGCTATACCAGAGCGGAACTGGATGCGGAGGACTTTTCAGGCAAAATAGAGGCATATTCGTGTAAGGAACATGTATATGAGAAAGGGTACTGCAAGTACTGCAATGCACTGATCGCGGATTGCAAACATGCCGATCTGGATCAGACCACCGGGGTCTGTGGGAACTGTGGCATACAGGTGCTGGCAGCTGTCCGGTCGGAGGAGGGAAACGTATACTGTACGTCGTGGGAAACCCTGTGCAGCGAGACGGAAAAGCTGGTTGACGGCAAGGAATATACCGTGTATTTTTACACGGATGTGACTGCGACTGGAGAGCAGTGCGCCAAATTGCAAAATGGCACGGTAACGCTGGATCTGGGTGGACACAATATCAAAAATGGAACGTCGGGAACTCTCTTTAAGATTGCCGGCGGTGCAGTAACGATAGAAAACGGAACATTGACAGGCTATGATAAAAGTAACGTTTTGGATGTCACGGGTGGCAGCCTGAGACTGGAGAAGAACTTAAAGATTTTATGGGAGAAAACATTGTATGGTTTTAATCTGGCGACATACGGCGGCGAGACGACCATTGATGGGACAGTCATGGAATCGGTCATGTATGTGGCGGGTGGAACAGTCACAATCCTTGACGGCAGCTTTGAGGGAGTGTCCCATGAGTCGGGAACTTTAAGCCTGAAGGGCGGCAGCTACCATATGTCGAGACATGCGGACCCGTTCGATGGCATGAGTGTGCAAGTGGGTTCTGGAACTTTGCGGGATCTGCTTTCCGAGGGCTATGGTTTTAGACGGATGGAGGACGATGGCTCCGCCGGTGACTGGATTCTGGATGAGACGGCGTTAAATGGAAACAAGTTTGCCTATGCCGTGAAGGTAGAGCAGCTTCCGGAGCCTCAGATTACACAGCAGCCGGAGGATAAGACGGCATGGGCAGGACGGCAGGAGACACTTACCGTGACTGCTGCATCGGAAAAGGAGCTGACCTATCAGTGGTATCTCACAGATGCGGAGGGCAGCACCGGTACGGCGGTAGACGGTGCAACGTCAGCCACACTGACCATTCAGGGACAGAGTGCGGGAACGAGCCAGACCTATTACTGTGTGATCACCTGTGACGGATATCCGTTCCGCAGCAATGCGGCGACGGTGACATGGAAGAAGATTATGCCGGTCGTGTCTGCAGAGCCTAAATTAAGCGGTATTTACGGCACGAAGGCTAAGGAATTTACGATTTCCGGCGGAACAGTCATCAACCCGGCGGATCCGGCGGGCAGTGCCCTGGAGGGTACCTGGAGCATCACGGACAGCAATGCAGAGGAGTATCCCGTTCCGGGCACAACCGCAGAGTATGAGCTGACCTTTACACCTGCAGACAGCACCTTTGACAGTGTGACCGTAAAGGTAACGCCGCAGGTGGAAAAGAGATACCTTCGTGTAGCTGTGGCAAATCTGGAGAAGACCTATGGGCAGGAAACCCCGATGCTTGCAATAAGCGATTTAACCGTTGACTGGAGCCGGCTGGTGCCCGGGGATACCCAAGAGGAGATACTTGCCAGTCTCACACTGGAGACAGATGCGACGGTAGCCTCGGATGTCGGTGATTATAGATTTAAGGTAGTTTCCGGAAATGAAAAGTATAGAATATCCGTGAACTACAAGGATGCGGCAGGTGATTATGCCGAACACGGTACGCTGACCGTGAAAAGGGCGGACACAGTGCTTACCGGAGTGGACAGCGTTACCAAAACCTATGGGGATGGTTCATTCAGACTCGATGCGACGGCAAACCATACAGAGTCGGCAATACAGTACGAGCTGACGGATGGAGAAGGTGTGGTAACCGTTGCGGAAGACGGCACCGTGACGATTCTGAAAGCGGGAACGGCAAAGGTCAGAGCGTATCTGCCGGAGAGTCAGAATTACAATGCGGCGGAGAAGACCATCACGATTGTAGCAGACAAAAAAGATCTGGCTGCTTCCAGAACAGACAAAGGCTTTTATTTTGACTGCGACCATGAGGGGGCGCTGGATATCAGAGCAATTTTACCCCAGGACTGTGGCAGGATACAAATTACCGGCGTGACAAGTCATGATAAGGTGTTGATCGACAAGGAGGACTTTGACGATACCACCGGCATGCTGCCCTATCGGATCCTGAAGAACACAGCGGATGAGAGTGCACAGATTAAGATAGCGGTGGAACTTGAAAATTACACAAACAGTAATATTGTCTTCCATGTTACATGGAGTTCCAAGATGGAGGTGTATGTCAGGGAAGGCCAGAAGGTTGCCCTGAAGAACAGCGTTATGACCTACGGCGGCAGAATTTCTGCGTTGGAATTTGAACCGGTAGAGTTTGTGGATGCTGAGGGAAATACTCTGAAAGGTACACTGGCATGGGAAGACGAGACAATGGTACCGGATTGCAGTATGAAAAGAGCGACATGGAAGTTTACGCCGGCTGATGACAGGTATGCCGTATTGACAGACTTCGTGAAAATTACAGTGGATCAGGCAACACCGAACGTAAATTCAAAACCGGCACCGGAAAAGAAGGGTATTATATATGATCCGGCACAGACATTGGCGGATCTAAGCCTCTCGAAGGGAAGCCTGTCATGGACGGTTGACGGTAAGGAGGAAATGGTGTCCGGCAGCTGGTCATGGGTGAATCCCGGCGGGATCCCGGAGGCCGGAATCAATAGTTACGAGGCACGCTTTCAGCCGGAGGACAATAATTATAAGTCCTTCACCATGATGATCGATGTGACGGTGGCAAAGGCGAAGACCTATATGGAGACCGTTCCCATGGCGGCAGAGATTACCTATGGAGACGGCCTCGGAATGTCCGGACTGACCGGTGGAAAAGCGGTGCGGGGCGACGGCAGGGGGAATGCATCTTCGCTGACCGGAGGGGATGCGGAAGTGGCAGGTACTTTTGCATGGAGCACACCGGACGTCAAGCCTGCCGTGTCCGACAGTGATACGACAGAGTATGAGGTAATATTTACTCCGGCGGATACCGGCAATTATGAACCGGTAACGATGAAGATAAAGCTGACGGTGAACAAGGCGGAGAATGCACCAAATATGCCCGGCGATACCATGAATGTGGCATTTGACTGTAAGAAGGTGTCGGATGTGGCACTGGGCAGAGAGAACTGGGCATGGCAGGACAGTGATCTTGGGACAGCATTGAATGTTGGCGTGGTGACGACCGCAACAGCCGTTTACAACGGAGCGGATCAGGGCAATTATGAGAATGAGACCGTTACCGTGAAGATCACAAGGTCTGTGTGCAGACACCAGCAGACTGTAGTGAAGAACGCAGTGGAAGCGACTTGTACCGGAACCGGCTATACCGGAGACACCTACTGCACAGAGTGCGATCAGATTACGGTAAGCGGCACGGTGATCCCTGCGAAGGGGCACAGCTATATATCAGTGATCACAAAACAGCCGACGACTGCGGAGGAAGGTATCCGAACCTACACCTGCGGAGGCTGCGGACACAGCTATACGGAGACGGTGGCGAAGCTTAGCGACGGCGGTTCCGACAGCGAGGATACCGGAAGCGAAGATACCGGAAGTGTAGACTCCGGAAGCGAAGATACCGGAAGTAAGGACACGGGAAGTAAGGACACGGGAAGTAAGGATACGGAAAGCACAGGTACCGGAAGTGTAGACACCGGAAGCAAAAATACGGGCAGCACAGAGAAGAGCAATGCAGACGCAGTAGAGGACGGCCGTGACGCAAGACCTTTCCTTAAGGGAGAGAACGGCAAGGAAGGCTGGGATGTCATCCGTGAGGAGGCGAAGCAGGCCCCGGCGGGAGAAGAAATTACGGTGGATATGAATGGCACCACGGAGGTGCCCGGCAGCCTGTTTGACCTGATCCGCGGAGAAGATGTTACCGTTGTGTTTGCTATGGATAACGGCATTACCTGGAGTGTGAACGGCCGGGATGTGACAGTGGAAGGAGTGCGGGACATTGACTTCGGCGTGAAGTACGGTGAGCAGGCAGAGGGCAACATTCCCGTTTCGGTAATAACCAATGTTACGGGTGAGAAGTTTTATACCGGCTTAAGCCTGTCCTACGATGGCGAGTTTGGTTTCCAGGCGGTGCTTACCCTGAATATGGACCAGAAAAATGCCGGATTGTATGCAAGTCTGTATTACTATAATGAACAGGCGGGTGAGATGGAATTTATCTGCGAGGAGGAGATCGCAGAGGACGGCAGCGTAGCGCTCACCTTTACCCATGCATCCGAGTATATCCTCGTGGTGGATGCAAAGACGGCAGAACAGGAGCCTGCGGATACGGAGACCGGAAAGGTACAGCCGGCAGACACCGGTATCGTTGCCGCACCCGAACAGGAAGAAAACCACACAGCATGGTGGATCTTCCTCATTGGCGCAGCGGCGGCAGCAGTCGGCGCACTTGCGGTGATCCTTGTAAACAGGAAAAGAAGATAAGAGAGAAAGTAAGACATGCAAAAGGGACACTTCAAAGGAGGTGCCCCTTTTCATTAATATCAATATTATTATTAATATTATTCAATGACCACATCGATCACAAAGGTATTTTCTGTATTGGAAAACTGTGCGATCCCCCGGTGCCGTTCGGCAATCGTTGCAATGGAAGAAAGTCCGATGCCGGAACCGTTCTTGCGGGTGGAGAGATACACTCCGTTTTCCTTTTTTATCCGCCCGTCAAAACGGTTGGAGGACACGATATAAAGGCTCGTTTCGTGTTTCACACAGACTGTCAGCTCATGGTAACGGTTCTGGGGCGATACACTCTGGCATCCCTGCCATACATTTTCCAGAATATTCCCCAGAAGGGAACAAAGTTCCATATCCGTAATTGAAAAGTTCATCTCCGACGGAAGGGTGATTTTCCAGTTCCGCCGGATCTGCGCATCATCCATAAGAGAAGCATAGTAGGAAAACAGTGCGTTTAACGGAAGATTGGAACAATAATGCACAGGCTGTCTGGGAAGCTCCTCCACGCAGCCCAGAAGATGCTCCGTCAACTGCTCATAATTTTCGGCCACCGCCATCTCCGCCAGACTGTGAAGCTGCTGCCGGAAGTCGTGGCGAAGCCTTGCGGACTCTGCGATATATTGCTGCTGTGCATGATACTGGCTTTCCTGCATCTCCAGAAAGCGGATCCGCTCTGTATTCTCCGCATTGCGGATCAGATTCAATGCCACCTGATAAAAGATAATATAGATAGTAAGAATCAGGATCAGCGCCAGGAAATGATAGCCGATGTAAAAGGAGAAGACCCGGTTTACATGCATGGTCTCATAGTACTTGGGCTGGATAATCACATTCATACAGGTAAAGATCAGGGGGATCGGAAGGGTGGCCAGCCATACGTTGGGCGAGGAGATATTGTCAACCAGAAACCCCAGAATATGCCGGAAAAACCAGGAAAACAGCAACAGGAACAAAAAGCTGATTGCTAACTGCCACCCGTTGGCAACGATACAGGAATCTGCCAGGTATGCTGTGGGATGCACACGGGAATCAATGGCTACTGCAATATTTGCGGGAAAAGACATCAATGCAATGTCAAACAGATATATGGGCAGATCCACGCTTACGAGCACCGTAGACACCTTGTGGTAGCACAGATACAGTACCGCCATTACCGGAAAAAGTATATAGTTTACGGGAATTCCCGTTATTGTCACGATCCATCCGCAGAAAGGGATCAGGAATCCCAGCGCCAGAGCCATCAGCCCCGCAATTTTCACAACAGAAAACCGCAGCTTGTTTTTCAAAGGAAGAATGGCGAGAATGGCGGCAGGGATCAGTACTGCAAACTGTAAAATTTCAGAGAGAAAAGTCATGGACGCAGGCTCCTTTCCGCAGCCTCCTGATGGAGTTTGGCAAAGTCATAATTTCGCCAGATCTGGACCAGTTGTTTTTGATTCCGGAGGGTGATGGGAACCCGCATGCCGTTTTGCAGCAGACATTCCTGCGCAGTAAACCCGCTCACATGATCGAGATTGACCAGAATGCCACGGCTCACCAGGAGAAAATTGTCCCGGTCCGTAAATGGGGCGGTAAAGGAGATAAAGGATTTCGATACCGGATATTCCAGTCCGGCCTTACTCACAATGATGGTGGAGTGGCCTTGGGAACGCAGCACACAAATATCACTGCAGAGAAGATGTACCTGTATGCCGCCGGAAAGAAAAGAAAAAGAATCTTCCTGCTTTGGCAATCGCTTCAAAATATCGTTGAGACATTTTACGAAATCATCCTGCAGGATGGGTTTTAAGAGATAATCAAAAGCGTGGGTGGAAAAGGCGTCCCCCATGTGTTCCGGGCTGGTGGTGAGAAAGACCAGAAAGGAATGGGAGTCCTGCGTGCGCATCTGTTTCGCAGCCTCGATTCCCGTCATTCCGTCCATATAAATGTCCATGAACACCACATCGTAATTCATGGGAACAAAGGCGGCAAGAAACTCCTCCCCACTGGTAAACACGTCTGTTGTAAAAGAAATCATTCGTTCACGGCAGAATTCGGAGAGCATGTCGTCGATGCGCTTCCGTTCCTCCGCCTGATCTTCGATCAGTGCAAATCGCATTCTTATCCACTCCTGTCTTGTCCATTATAACATAGAACAAAAGCTGAGTATACTGTCAGCCCCAGCAATTCCATACATTTTCGGAGCATTAAAAGTATGCGGAAATTGGCTGTTTTCCCGAAAATGAAATTTGTGCAAAATAACCAATAGTTGCATTTTCTGCGTAAAAATGCGAAAATATAAGATAACGCATTGATTGCAAGGAAGTAAGGAGAAAGCTATGTATATTATCGCAGGGCTGGGAAATCCCGGCAAAGAATATGAAAATACGAGACATAATATCGGTTTTGATGTCATAGACAGATTAGCAGAGGAAGAAAATATCGCCGTCATGGAGAGCAAGCATAAGGCACTGATCGGCAAGGGTTACGTGGCAGGGCAGAAGGTGATCCTGGCGAAGCCCCAGACCTTCATGAACTTAAGCGGAGAGAGCATCCGGGAGATCGTGGACTATTACAAGGTGGATGATACCACGGAATTGATCGTGATCTCCGATGATATCAGCCTGGATGTGGGACAGATCCGCATCCGCAAAAAGGGCAGCGCCGGTGGCCATAACGGCCTCAAGAATATCATCAAAATGTTAGGGCATGATACTTTTATCCGCGTGCGTATGGGCGTGGGAGAGAAGCCGAAGACCTTCGATCTGGCAGACTACGTGTTGGGACATTTTCCGGCGGAGGAACGAAGCATCATGGACGAAGCGGCGAAGACCGCAGCAGAAGCTATCCGTATGATCATCACTGAGAATGCGGATACAGCCATGAACCATTTTAACAGTAAGAAAGCGTAACGGTTGTATAGTAAGAGGAAAAAGCGATGCAGGCACTGATTGCGCCACTGAAAGAACTGGCGGAATATGATGAGATCCGGAAAGTGACCAGACAGGGAAAAGGAACCGTAGCTCTGTCCGGCTGTGTGGACTCCCAGAAACTTCATATGATCTACGGACTCAGCGATGGCCTGAAATACAAGGTCATCGTTACTTATAGTGACTTAAAGGCCAAAGAGATCTACGAGGAATACCGCTTTTATGACAGAAATGTCATGCTATATCCGGCGAAGGACCTGATCTTTTTCCAGGCGGATATTCACGGTAAGCAGCTGGTGCAGGAGCGGATCAAGACCCTGCGCAGAGTCGTGGAGGGTAAGCCGGTCACCATTGTCACCACCTATGCGGCACTGATGACACCGCAGGTATTGTGGGAGGAGAAAGACATCATCCGCACCGAGCGGGGCGGCAGTCTGGACGAGAGCAAACTGGCATCCAGACTGGTGGCTATGGGATATGAGAAAGCCTATCAGGTGGAAAGCCCGGGGCAGTTCTCCATCCGTGGCGGCATTGTGGATATCTTTGATCTGACGGAGGAAAACCCCTATCGTATCGAACTGTGGGGAGATGAGGTGGAGTCCATCCGCAGCTTCGACATCCTGAGCCAGCGTTCCATTGAGAAGCTGGAGAGCATCACTGTCTACCCGGCGACGGAGTTCGTGTTGTCTGAGGAGCAGATCCGCAAGGGAATCGCCAGACTGGAGAAGGAAGCCGCCAAACAGGAGAAAATTTTCCGGGATGCCCATCAGCCGGAGGAAGCTCACAGGATCGCCACCCAGGTCAGCGAATTGAAAGAGCAGCTGCTGGAGTTCCAGAGTAAGATCAATCTGGAAGGCTACATCCGTTATTTTTATGAAAATACGGTAACCATGCCGGAACTGCTGTCAGATATGGCGGGGCGTTCTCTGGCCTTCTATATCGACGAACCGGCGAGAGTGAAGGAGCAGGCGGATGCCATCGAACTGGAATTTCGGGAGAGCATGGAACAACGTGCCAGAAAAGGTTATGTGCTGCCGGGACAGATGAACATTCTCTACAGTGGGGAACAGGTAGCGGCTACTTTAGAGAAAAATGCCGTGGTGACCCTGGCTACCATGGAGACCAAGTACGGCTATTTCAGGACAGAGAAGCACGTGGATATTGCAGCCCGCAACATTGCCCCTTATAACAACAGCTTTGAATCCCTGGTCAAGGATCTGAAAAAATATAAAAAGAACGGCTACCGGGTGCTGCTTTTGTCCGGTTCCCGTACCAGAGCCAGACGTCTGGCGGAGGATCTGCGGAACACAGAGGATGCCGGACTGACGGCAGTATACACGGAAGACCCCATGCGGGAGGTACAGCCCGGGGAGATCCTGACCTATTACGGTCATGTCAATAAGGGCTTTGAATACCCCTGGCTGAAATTCGTGGTGCTGTCCGAGAGTGATATTTTCGGAGCGGAGAAGCGTAAGAAAAAGAAGAAAAAGCTCTATCAGGGGCAGAAGATCAATGATTTCAACGACCTGAAGATCGGGGATTATGTGGTACATGAGACCCACGGACTGGGCATCTATAAGGGCATCGAGAAGGTAGAGGTAGACAAGGTCGTCAAGGATTACCTCAAGATCGAATACCGGGACGGCGGCAACCTGTACATTCTGGCCACCGGGCTGGATGTGATCCAGAAGTATGCCTCCGCCGATGCGGCGAAGAAGCCGAAGCTGAACAAACTGGGTGGTAAGGAATGGGAGCACACCAAGACCAAGGTGCGCAGTGCGGTCAGCGCCGTGGCAAAGGATCTCGTGGAGCTGTATGCGGTGCGTCAGCAGAGTGAGGGCTATGCCTTCGGAAAAGACACGGTATGGCAGCGGGAGTTTGAGGAAATGTTTCCCTTCGAGGAGACGGAGGATCAGTTGAATGCTATCGCTGACACCAAGGCCGATATGGAAAGCCATCGGATCATGGATCGTCTGATCTGCGGAGATGTGGGCTACGGCAAGACAGAGATTGCGATCCGCGCTGCCTTCAAAGCGGTACAGGAGGGCAAACAGGTGGTCTATCTGGTGCCCACCACCATTCTGGCACAGCAGCATTACAACACCTTTGTGCAGAGAATGAAGGATTTTCCCATCAACATCGCATTGATGAGCCGCTTCCGTACGCCATCGGAGATCAAAAAGACGGTGAAGGATCTGGAAAAGGGCATGGTGGATATCGTGATCGGTACCCACAGAGTATTATCTGCGGATGTGAAGTTCAAGGATCTGGGTCTGCTGATCATTGACGAGGAACAGCGTTTCGGTGTGGCCCATAAGGAGAAGATCAAGAAATTAAAAGAAAACGTGGACGTGCTGACCCTGACGGCAACCCCCATTCCCCGGACACTGCATATGAGCCTGATCGGTATCCGGGATATGAGCGTGCTGGAGGAGGCCCCCAATGACCGACTGCCGATCCAGACTTTTGTCTGCGAATACAATGACGAACTGGTGAGAGAGGCCATTGTCCGGGAAATGGCCCGGGGCGGACAGGTCTACTATGTCTACAATCGGGTGAACAATATTGCGGATATCGCGGCACAGATCGCAAAGCTTGTGCCGGAAGCCAACGTTGCATACGCCCATGGACAGATGAAGGAACACGAACTGGAGCGGATCATGTTTGATTTCATTAACGGAGAGATCGATGTGCTGGTGTCCACCACTATTATAGAAACCGGGCTGGATATCTCCAATGTAAACACCATGATCATTCATGACTCGGACAATCTGGGCCTGTCCCAGCTGTATCAGCTCAGAGGCCGTGTGGGTCGTTCCAACCGGAATGCCTATGCTTTTCTGATGTACAAGCGGGATAAGATGTTAAAAGAAGTGGCGGAAAAGCGGCTGGCGGCCATCAAGGAATTTACGGATCTGGGCAGCGGCTTCAAGATCGCCATGCGTGATCTGGAGATCCGCGGCGCCGGTAATCTGCTGGGATTAAGTCAGCACGGACATATGGAGGCCGTGGGATATGACCTGTACTGCAAGATGCTGAACGAAGCGGTGCAGAACCTGAAGGGCATTCATACGGCAGTGGATTTCGCTACGGTGATCGATCTGGATGTGGATGCTTACATTCCGGCGGAATACATTGTCAACGAGACACAGAAGCTGGATATTTACAAACGGATCGCCGGCATCGAGACGATAAAAGAGCGGGATGAAATGAAGGATGAACTGTTAGACCGCTTCGGCAACATCCCCAAGGCAGTGGACAATCTGCTGCGGATCGCCCTGATCCGTATGGCGGCCCACGGTCTGGACATGACGGAGATCAAGGGCAAGAACGAACGCATTACCTTCAACTTCCGGCCGGATGCGAAGATCGATCCCCGCAAGATTCCGGATTTCCTGAAAAAGCATAAGGATGAATTAAGCTTTACCGCTTACGGCAATCCGTTTTTTACCTACAAATATAAGAAAACAGGACTGGTGGAGACGGATGCGGAACTTTTGATGGGCAGGACTGAGGAATTGTTGGAAGAAATGAAAGAATTGGTGCTGGAAACAGAGCCGGTTCAGAATAATTAAGAGAGTTTTATGGGACTTTAAAAATGATACCTTTTTATCAGAACAGGGAACGAAAGGATTCTGATAAGGAGGTATTTTTATGAAAGGATATGTGACTGCCAGCGGATATATGGGATATGTGGAGAATGAATATATCTTATTTGCCAGCGAGGATGACTATTTTGAATATGTGGATTCGTTAAATTTTTAATTAATGTCCAGTGTCTTTACCGAGGCCGTGCATATGTGATATAGTACAAATGTAAAGAAAAAATGTAAGGGGTTTCAACGCTGCACTGTAAGGAGTAACGGTGAAATTCTGATAAAGCATTTGGCAAAATATGCAGATGGGAGTTTATATTATGGAACTGACTGAGAAGAAGGAATTTGACCTGCTCTCCCTGGGAGAGATCATGCTGAGATTATCACCGCCCGACAATGAGCGTATTACCAGAGGCGACAGCTTCAGCAAGCAGGCAGGAGGCGCAGAACTGAATGCCATTACCGGTGCGGCAATGCTGGGATTGCGCTGCGGTATCATTTCCAAGCTTCCGGCCAATGACCTGGGTGTATATATCAAGAACCGTGTACGTCTCTGCGGTGTCAGCGATGACTATCTGGTATACGATGATGACAAGGATGCCAGATTGGGCGTGTACTACTATGAGAATGGTGCTTACCCCAGAAAGCCCCGTATTGTATATGACCGTAAGAATACCTCCATCAACAAGCTGACCGTTGATGACTATGATGACAAGATCTACAGCGATACCCGCTGCTTCCATACCAGCGGCATCACACTGGCTCTCAGCCCGGAACTGAGAGCTACCGCTGTTGAGATGATCAAGCGCTTTAAAGCACAGGGGGCCATCATCTCCTTCGATGTGAACTTCCGTGGAAACTTGTGGACCGGCGCTGAGGCGAAGGAATGCATCGAATCCATTCTGCCTTATGTGGACATCTTCTTCTGCTCCGAAGACACGGCGCGTTTGACCTTCCTGAAGGAAGGCGATGCCAAGAGCATTATGAAGAGCTTCACGGAGGAGTATCCAATTTCCATCGTGGCATCCACACAGCGTATTGTACATAGCCCGAAGCGTCATACCTTCGGCTCCATTATCTACAGTGCCAAGGATGATACCTATTATGAGGAAGCACCTTACACCGATATCGAAGTCGTAGACCGCATCGGAAGCGGTGACGCTTATATCTCCGGTGTCCTGTACGGACTGTTGGCACATCCCGGTGAGTATCAGAGAGCACTGGAATATGGCAATGCCATCAGCGCGCTTAAGAACACCATCCCTGGTGACCTGCTGTGCACCGACTTAAAGGAGATCCAGGGGATCATCAAGGAGCACAAGTCCACCGGACGTATTGCGGAGATGGACCGCTAAAGCATTTCCTCTTCTTATCTGCTCGAACAAATAGAAAACACAAAGCTCTGCCATGTTAATTTAAGTGCATGGCAGGGCTTTTTCTGTTTATTTTTAACAAAATTGAACCTAAAATATATTAAAAAGTCTGCTGTACAAGGTTAAATTAGTTTGATATACTAAAGACTGATATAGAACTAAAAGCAGGATATTATCAGACGGAAGATTCGAGAAACGGAAGGGAGACAGCAATTTGGAAAAGGAAGACCATATCCGGCAGAAAGAACAATGGAAACAACTGTCTCCTTCTGAAAAATGGCAGTATTTTATGGACTATTATCTGTGGGTTACCATAGGTGTGGCAGCGGGGATCGCTATTGTTATTTTCCTGATCGTACATTTTGCCACCAAGACCAGCTTCGTCATGGGAGTCATGGCAGTGAATACGGACGGAGAGCACATCGAAGCCACCGGTCCGGATTATTTTACGGATTTCCTGCGGGAACACGGTGTGATATCCAAACGGGATGTGGTGAACCTGAATGATACGATCTGGATCGATCCGAACTCGGATTCCGATGTGGATTCCACGAATCTCAGCACGATCCAGGTATTGTTCATGACCCGGTCGGTGGATGTGTTTTTTTCTGACGAAGAGTTTTTGAAGCTCATGGGCGGCACGGATTATCTGGCGGATTTAAGGGATTATCTGCCTAAGGAACTATTGGACAGATATGAAGATCAGCAGATCATGGTGTTAAATACCATGACGGGAGAAACGATTGTGGCGGGGATCCGGCTTGAGAACAACGAATGGGTAGGGAAGACCGGATGGTATCAGGAGACCGCAGCCGTGGGGCTGGCGGATGGCATGAAGAATCCGGAGCTGGCAGTGGCACTGTTGGAGGAGATCCTACAGTAGTTCCGTCACGGCTGCCTGCGCCTGCGGCAGATGATGCGCTGTGGGAACGTGGATGACAGAGCACGATGGGAACAGAAAGACACGGAGTATAAATAGGGCATGGAAAACATGGACGCAAAAGGAAATGACAGAAAACACTATCGGGGAATCGAGAAACAGACGGATAATCCGTTTTTGAACCTGTATCACATTGATGCCCTGGGACGGGACGGAACGCCGTTTCATTATTATTTTGCGTCCCGAAATGATGAAAACAATATCAAACACAAGACCCACAGTATGCGCCCCGAGGGCATGGCGGTCTACGCAGTGACAGAGGACGGAGAGAAACTGGTGCTGGTGCGTCAGTACCGGTATCCCGTGAATGATTATCTGTATGAATTGCCGGCGGGACTGATCGAGCCGGAGGAGACCGCTTCGGAGGCCGCCTGTCGGGAAATGATCGAGGAGACCGGCTGGAAACTGGAAGTCTACGAAGGCGGGGAACCGGCTTTCCGAAGAGGATTTTTCCTGGCACAGGGGCTGACAGACGAGAGCGGCAGCATGATCTTCGGAACCGTGACAGAGAATGTGGGACAGCAGATGGAAAATACCGAGGATATTCAGGTGATCCTGGCAGACAGACAGGAAGTACTTCGTATCCTGCGGGAAGAACGGGTGTCCATGCGCTGTGGACTGATGCTGATGCAGTTTTTGAAGACAGAACCGGAAGCACCGTTTGCTTTTTTATATCTGTGACATTGACAGATGCAAATACACTGTCATGGATATTATTTGGAAAATTTGAAAAAATGATTTTGCAAAAACGGTTTTTTAAGAATAAACATTGATAAAGAAAGAGGCGGATTATGGCGATCAGATACATCGAGCAGGACAGAACCTTCTGGTTGGACACGGAACACACCAGCTATCTTCTGGCAATTGTAGATCAGGAGAATTTTGTGGGACACGTATATTACGGTCAGAAATTGCAGTATACCGAGAATACACCGGCACCGGTATATTTGCTGCGTACGGGAGAAGCACCCTTCGTTCCGTCACAGAATAACAGAGAGCGTGTGTCATTTCTGGATTCCTTCCCCGTGGAGTATCCAGGGAACGGTCTGGGAGATTACAGAGAAAGCGCCATTTCCGTGCGGACAGCACAGGGACATGTAGGAGTGCAGTTACAGTATGTCTCTCATGAGATCGTAAAGGAGAAGCCGGCACTGCCGGGACTTCCTTCCACATTTCCGGGGGATGAGGACTGCGATACCCTGATCCTACATCTGGCGGATCCGGTCATCGGTCTGGCTGCAGACCTGATCTATACTACATTTGAAGAGGAAGATGTGATCACCCGCAGTGTGATCCTGAAAAATACGGCAGGGCAGCCTATTTATGTGACAAAAGTTATGTCTGCCTGCCTGGATCTGGACTGCACGGATGAAAAGTATGACATTCTTACGTTGCACGGATCCTGGGCGAGAGAGCGCCAGATGGAGAGAAGAAGTCTGATGCACGGCAAACAGAGTGTTGGCTCCGTGCGGGGAGAATCTTCCCATCAGGAGCATCCCTTTATCGCACTGCTTTCTGCGGATGCCACGCAGGATGCCGGTGAAGTCTACGGTATGCACTTTGTATACTCCGGCAATTTCCTGGCGCAGGCGGAACTGTCTCAGTTTGATTCCATCCGCATGACTATGGGGATCCATCCGGAGAACTTTGTCTGGAAACTGGAGCAGGGCGAGAGCTTTGCGGCTCCGGAAGTCGTTATGACCTATTCCGCGGAAGGTCTTGGAGGCATGACCCGCCATTACCACGATATGTACCGCAATCATCTGATCCGCGGCGAGTACCGTGATAAAAAGAGACCAATCCTGATCAACAACTGGGAAGCTACCTATTTTGATTTTAACACGGAAAAACTACTGAAGATCGCAGAACAGGCGTCCAAACTTGGGATTGAGATGCTGGTCATGGATGACGGCTGGTTCGGACACCGTAACGATGACAGTACCAGCTTAGGTGACTGGAAGGTCAATGAGCAGAAACTGCCGGGGGGCTTAAAACCTCTGGTGGAGCAGGTCAATGCACTGGGGATGAAATTCGGTATCTGGTTCGAGCCGGAGATGATCTCCCCGGATTCGGATCTGTACAGGGAGCATCCCGACTGGGCCATCGCCATTCCGGGACGGGCAGGCAGCTTATGCAGGAACCAGTATGTGCTGGATCTGTCCCGAAAGGAAGTCAGAGATCATGCCTTTGAAAGCGTGGCGGCAGTGTTGCACAGTGCCAATATTGAATATGTGAAATGGGACATGAACAGGCAGCTGTCGGACCTTGGTAGCGTGGAATTGCCCGCGGACCGTCAGGGAGAGCTCTATCACAGATATGTGCTGGGTGTGTATGAACTGCAGGACAGACTGCTGCAGGAATTCCCGCATCTGCTTCTGGAGAACTGCTCCGGCGGCGGAGCGAGATTTGATCCGGGTATGTTATATTACAGCCCGCAGATCTGGTGCTCCGATGACATGGATGCCATTGAGCGATTGAAAATTCAGGAGGGCACGATGTTATTGTATCCGCTGTCCACCATGGGCGCCCATGTATCGGACTGCCCCAACCATACGGTGGGAAGAGTGACTCCTTTTGAGACCAGAGGTCATGTGGCACTGGCAGGCACCTTCGGCTATGAACTGGACATTACGAAGATCCCGGAGGAGGACAGACAGCAGATTCCAGCACAGACCGCCATGTATCATAAATACAACGACCTGATCCGCAGAGGAGATTATTCCCGGATTGCATCATTTTTGGAAAACGGTAATTATGACTGCTATCAGGTGACATCCAAGGATCAGAAAGAAGCGTTGGTAACCTATGTACAGGTACTTTCCCGACCGAACTTCCACAGCAGGAGAGTACGTCTGAAAGGCCTGGCACCGGAGAAACAGTATCGCATCGAGGAGACCGGGGAAATCTTTGGCGGCGACGTGCTGATGCAGGCAGGACTGCTGGTGACACCTCTGTGGGGAGACTACCGCAGTAAGCTGATTCATCTGACCGAGGTGTAAAATTAAGGCAGTGACATGCCTTGACAAACGATTTTTAGAAATCTAATATGGAAGTATAATTGACGATTTATCGGGAAATGTGTAGAAAAATAGCGATAAGGAGTACAAAATTATGGCAAAAGCAGTAAAATTAGCAGATATCGCAGAGAGAGTTGGAGTCAGCACAGTAACAGTGTCCAAGGCACTGTCCGGACAAAAAGGCGTCAGCGAGGAAGTCCGGGAGAAGATCCGCAGCATTGCGGAGGAACTGGGTTATCAGCAGCCGTCAGCGGCAAGAAAAAGTCAGAACCAGAAGAGCTACAATATCGGTATTCTGATCTCTGAGAGATTCCTTGATAAATATGAATCATTTTACTGGCAGATGTACCAGGCGGTAGCTACCAGAGCCACGGCAAAGGAATGCTTTACCATGCTGGAGGTCATCGGAATGTCAGAGGAAGAGAACGGCAGAATGCCGAAGCTGGTACAGGAACGCAAGGTGGATGGCATTATCGTTATCGGTAAGATGATGGATACTTACCTGCAGCATCTGAATACAGAAGCCGGGATCCCGGTGATCTATCTGGACTATTATAACGGAAGGGAAGCCAGCGATTCCGTTATTTCCAACAGTTATTACGGAACCTATGAACTGACCTACTATCTGTATCGGATGGGACATCACAAAATTGCTTATGTGGGAACCCTGCTTGCTACCGAGAGTATTACGGACCGGTATTTTGGTTATCAGAAGGCTCTTTTGGAGCTGGGACTGGAGCAGAAAAAGGAATGGGTCGTGGACGATCGGCACATTGAGACAGGTAAGATCGATACGGTGAATATGTTGCAGCTTCCCAAGGATATGCCTACCGCATTCGTATGCAACTGCGATCTGACTGCGAGCTTTCTGATCAAGAAACTGAGAGAGAACGGATATCGTGTGCCGGAGGACATCTCTGTGGTCGGCTTTGATAACTACCTGTATCCGGGGCTCAGTGACATCCATATCACGACGTATGAAGTAGATATGGGAGAGATGGCGAGAAGAGCCATTCATAATATGATCAAGAAGATCACCAGTGATAATTATAAGTCCGGAGTTACCGTGGTGGAAGGCCGACTGGTACTGAAGGACAGTGTGTCTCACGTATAGACTGCGGTGCATTCTGCCTGTAGACGAAGGGTGTGACACCGGTGTGCTTTTTGAACAGGTGGATGAAATGATTGGTATTGTCGATGCCTACCATAGCCCCCACCTCGTGAATCGGATTATCCGTAGATAGGAGCAGTGATTTTGCTGCTTCTATTTTTTTCCCCTGAAGATATTGCAGCGGGGAAGTATGGAATGTAGCGGAGAATTCCCGACACAGACGGTAGCGGCTGATGCCCAAAGTCTGCTCAAAGTATTCCAAAGAGTGATTTTCAGCATAGTTTTCTTCAAAATCCGCTTTCATGGACAGCAGATAAGCAGGAATGGGCTTCACATCCCGGGAGACGGACAGGGCGGACAGCATCAGTTCTGCGAACATGTCGGTCAGTTCTCGGTGAAGCTGTATCTGCTCTGCAGGAGTCGGGGTGAATGAAAATTTGGTCAGCTGCTGCATCCGCTGTGAAACGCAGGAGCCGATGGGAATCGGGTAACAACAGGTAAAAGCAGCCTGAAATATGCTATAATAAGAAGAAAGCTCCGCTCCACTTAAGAAAAACATCTGAAAACGCCACTTTCCCTGCAACAGCCGGAGAGAGAACCCCTGGCTGCAATCTAAGAACAACAGATGCTCGTGATCCAGGACCACCTCGCTGCCCCGGGTAGTAAGGACGGCACTGCCCTCTAAGGTGTAAAGCAGCAGATATGAGGGAAAGGGGTTCCATTCATAATAGAAAGGATCCGAGAGCCGGAATTCTCCACCGGCCAGGGGCAGTAAAAAGCTCTTGTCTTCCAGGGATACTTTATAGATCTGCCCCAGCAGGATTTCCGGGGAACGCTGCCCCTCCACATCGGAGGAAGTGTGCCTCAATGCATTGAGAAAAGTGGTGGAAATGTTCATACAAAAACCTTGCCTTTCCGCAATCTTCAAACTTCGGCTGCTTTAGCAGCTTGTGCAGGAACAAAACTTCATGTGAAAAATTTATTTTCACACTAGAAACATGCTTTTTGAAAAAAATAATTAAGCTTAAATACATTATAAGCCATTATTTAAGCTGTTTCAATGACAAAGGATGCAAAGAAAACAAAATTAGTTAATTAAATCAGCTAATTTAATTCAAATTAATTACTTTAATTGTATAATATGTACAAAACATAGGCATAGAACTTGTGAAAATAGAAGATAATAACGAAAATAGCAAGAATAAGAGATTAAAAACAAGAATAGTTGATGATTAATTAATATGATTATGTATAATTAAATTAAGTTACAAAACAGTAAACGCTATCAAATGTAGCAAAAAACAAGGAGGCTAAATCCTCTCCTCGTCAGAGGACTCGGATTTTCCTTCGGAAAACTAGGAGGATTTCTTATGAAGATGAAAAAGTTTTTAGCTCTTTCCACAGCATCAGTCATGGCACTGTCTATGGCAGCATGTGGAAGCACAGACAACGGCGGCGCCGCTGAGAGTTCTGTAGCAAGCACCACTCCCGCAACTGCAGAAGCTTCCAGCGAGGCTGCAGCACCTGCAGAGGTTACTAGCCTGAATTACGCAGAGCTTACTTTGGGTGAGGATTACACCGACATTACCACGACCATTAAGGTCCTGACTAACCGTACCGACCTGTTAGAGGACGGCGCAGCAGTTCCTTTCCAGACTTACATTGATGCATTCAACGAGATGTATCCCAACATCACTGTTGATATTGAAGGTATCACCGACTATGCAAGTGATACGCTGCTTCGTCTGCAGGGTGGTGACTGGGGCGATGTTATGTTTATCCCCGCAGTTGACAAGGCTGACTTAAGCACATACTTCCTTCCTCTTGGAACTACTACCGAGATGGACGGACAGCTGAACTACTACAACCAGATGTACGAAGGCACTGTATACGGTGTTCCTTACACCGCAGGTGTTAGCGGTGGTATCGTATATAACAAGGCAGTATTCGAAGCAGCAGGAATCACTGAGATGCCTAAGACTCCCGAAGATTTCATCGCAGCATTAAAGCAGATCAAAGAGTATGACAGCTCCATCATTCCTTTGTACACCAACTACGCAGCTGGCTGGGCAATGGGCGGCCAGTGGGATCCCGCTATCAGCGGCAGTGCTACCGGAGACAGCACTTATATGAACCAGAAGTTACTGCACACAGCCAATCCTTTTGCTGATCCCGGCGACGGAACAGGCGCTTACAACGTATACAAAGTAATGTACGATGCAGTTGCTGAAGGCCTTACCGAGGAAGACTACTCCACCACGGACTGGGAAGGTTGTAAGGGTATGATCAACAATGGTCAGATCGCTTGCATGGTTCTTGGCTCCTGGGCAGTTCCTCAGATGAAGGAAGCCGGTGACAACGCTGACGACATCGCTTATATGCCTTTCCCTATTACCCTGACCAGCGGTAAGCAGGCAGCATCTGTAGGCCCTGACTACAGCTTTGGTATCAATGCCAGCACCACCGAAGACAATCAGGCAGCAGCTCTGTGCTTCGTTAAGTTCATGACAGAAGAATCCGGATTCTCCTATGACTGCGGCGGACTTCCCGTTGCTATCAAGGATACCAGATTACCGGATTTCTACGCAGCATTCAAGGGTATCGACTTTGTAGTGGATGAGCCTGCGATCGAAGGCGAAGAGGATCTGTTAAACGAGCTGAATGCTGAAAGTGGTCTTAACATCAACAACAACGGTGAGACCAAGCTGCAGGAGCTGGTAGAGTGTGCAGCAGATGGTTCCAAGACCTATGATGAGATCATCGACGAGTGGAACGAAGAGTGGACTTCCGCACAGGAGAGCTGTGGTGTAGAGATCCAGTAATTAATAGGTAACTAATTTAATCTTCTGAAGTGAGAGGGAACCATTTATCCGGTTCCCTCTTATCTAAGAGAGAAGGGTATGGAGGTATTTCGATGAGTGCAGAGACAATGAAGAAAACAAAAAAACCCTTCAGCATGAAAAAATGGGTAAAGAGCAGGAACGGACAACAGACCATCGTCATACTGTCCTTCATGATCATTCCCCTGCTTTTGCTGTTCGTGTTCACCTATCTTCCTTTTGGAGAGATGGTAAAATTCAGTTTTTATAAAATGAAATATGCTACCCCGGTAGACAAAAGACAGTTTGTAGGATTTCGGAACTACATCGACGTATTTAAGAAAGATGAATGCTTCAGTGCTTTGAAGCTGAGCCTTTATTACATGGCAGGCGCAATGGTGCAGCTGGTACTTGCGTTGTACCTGGCAACGATCCTTAGCTTTAAGACCAAGTTTGGCAATATGTTCAAGGGATTCATGTTCTTCCCTTATCTGATCAGTGGTATTGCCATTGGATTTATCTTCAAATTCTTCTACACCAGAGGATTTGTATTCGATACGGTATTACAGTGGTGTGGATTTAACTTAGAAAGTCTTCCGTTCTGGCTGAAGGACAAGAGCGTTAACAATATCTCTTTGGTGGCTTCCTCGGTATGGCGTTATTACGGCAACAACATGGTACTTTTCATCGGTGCCATCATGTCTGTGGACTCCGAGATGTACGAGGCAGCAGAGCTGGACGGTGCCAATAAATTTCAACAGTTTATACATATTATCTTACCCAGCATTAAGACCATCGTTACGCTGAACGTGATCCTGTCTATCACAGGTTCCCTGAGTGCTTTCGATCCTCCCTACGTTATCACAAAGGGTGGCGGCGGAACCGCAACCTACTTCGTATTGATGGACAAGATCGCACATACCAACCAGCAGGTAGGTCTGGCGTCTGCTATGGCGGTGGTACTGTTACTGATCATTTTTGCAGCAACAATTTTACAAAAGCTTTTCTTCAAACTGGTATTTAGAAGCTCCGATGCGGATAATGAAGAATATACCAGAAGAAAACGGCTCAGAAGAGAGAGAAGATGGAAGAAGGAGGCAGTGTAAAATGGCAAAGATGAAAACTAACCACAAACATTACAGCGCAGGCGCTGTCATCTGGATCATCATTAAATATTTCAGCCTGGTATTTTTCTCCTTCGTGGCACTTTTGCCTATTGTATCCTGTGTCATCACAGCATTCAAGACCGATGCAGAATATCAGAGTACCAATGTTATGACCCTGCCGGAAAGCTGGCTGAACTTCCAGAACTTTATTGATGCATTTAACCGTGCCAATATGGGCAGAGCCTATCTGAATTCAGCGATCATCCTGGTATTTGTACTGTTAGGCTCCGTCCTGGTGGGAACACAGCTCGCTTATGTACTGAACCGGTTCAAGTTTCCCGGCAACGGACTGATCCGCAGCCTGTTCCTGTTCGCAACCCTCCTTCCCGGAATTGCCATGCAGGTATCTGTGTACCAGATCATGAGTAACCTTGGATTTATCAATCATCTGTATGGTTATATCATTATGAGTATGGGTACGGATGTTATCTCCATCTACATCTTCATCCAGTTCATGGAAAACATTTCGGTATCGTTGGATGAATCCGCATTTATCGACGGAGCCTCCTATTTTACCATTTACTGGAAGATCATTCTTCCGCTTCTGAAGCCCGCTATCGTAACTTCGATGGTGCTTAAGGGAGTAGGCGTATATAACGAGTATTATTGCGCCAGTCTGTATCTGCAGGACAAGAGGACTCTCGGTGTGGTAGCAACCTCCCTGTATACCTTCACCGGACCTCTTGGCAGCAAATACAATCTGATCTGTGCAGGTGTACTGATGTCTCTGCTGCCTGCATTGATCGTATTCCTGCTCTGTCAGAAACAGATTTACAGTGGAATCACCTCCGGCGCTGTCAAGGGTTAATACAAAGGAGAGTGTGGAACATGAAAAATGCGGAAACAAAGAAAATGAGAGAAGAGATCAAAAAGCATCTGACCGAAGGAATCATTCCTTTCTGGAAAGGGATGCGGGATGACGAGTTCGGCGGTTATTACGGTTTTCTGGACTACGATCTGAATCTGGATAAAAAAGCAGAAAAAGGCTGTATCCTGAACAGCAGGATCACCTGGTTCTTCTCCAACGCATATACACTGTTAAAAGACGAGAGTCTGTTGGATGAAGCAAAGCACGGCTACGATTTCCTGAAAGACCATTGTCTGGACAAAGAATACGGCGGTATCTACTGGTCCCTAAACTATGACGGAACCCCGAAGGATACCACAAAACATACTTACAATCAAGCGTTCTGCATCTACGCGCTGTCCTCTTACTATGAGGCCAGCGGGGATGCAGAAGCCCTGGAGCTGGCGAAAAAGCTGTTTACTCTGATTGAGACTACGTGTATGGATGAGGTGGGATATCTGGAAGCATTCACCAGAGACTTTAAACCGGAATCCAATGAGAAGCTGTCGGAGAACGGTGTCCTGGCAGACAAGACCATGAATACCCTGCTTCATGTTTTTGAAGCTTATACGGAGCTGTACCGGGTATCCGGGGATGAAAAAGTGCGCAGACGCCTTCTGTGGATCATGGATGTGTTCGCTGAGAAAGTTTATAATCCGAAGCTCCACAGACAGGAAGTATTTTTCGATAAGCATTATAATACCATTCTGAATCTGCATTCCTACGGCCACGACATCGAGACGGCATGGCTGATCGACAGAGGCTGCAAGGTTCTGGATGATCCGGAACTGACTCAGAAGATGTATGCCATCACCAGAGACCTTACCGCACAGATCTATAAGGTGGCATTCGACGGACACTCTCTGGCCAATGAGTGTGACAGAGGTGTCGTGAATGTACACAGAGTCTGGTGGGTACAGGCGGAGACCGTGATCGGTTTCTTAAACGGCTATGAGAAAGAGCCGGAGAAAACGGAATATCTGGAAGCCGCAGAGAAGGAATGGGCATTTATCAGAGATCATGTGATCGATAAGAGACCCGGTTCCGAATGGTTCTGGGAAGTGGATCCGGAAGGAAATCCCTATCCTGACCGCCCCATTGTGGAGCCTTGGAAGTGCCCTTACCATAACGGCAGAATGTGCATGGAGGTTATGAAGAGATGTTAGAGCGTTATTACATAGAAAAAGAGAAGCAGGAGAAGCTGCTTTCCCGTAAAAACATAAAGTCCGATTTCTACAACGGTATTTATGACCGTTATGAATATCCGGTTCTGACCAGAGAACATATTCCCCTGACCTGGAGATATGATCTCAATCCCAAGACCAACCCCTATTTCATGGAGCGCCTGGGAATCAATGCGGTCATGAATTCCGGTGCGATTGAATTAAACGGTAAGTATTATCTGGTAGCCCGTATCGAAGGCAACGACAGAAAGTCTTTCTTCGGTGTGGCAGAGAGTGATAACGGTGTCGATGGTTTCCGTTTCTGGGACTATCCCATCCTGTTGGACGATACTTGTCCGGAAGAGACCAATGTGTACGACATGCGTCTCACCAAGCATGAAGATGGTTACATCTACGGTGTGTTCTGTTCCGAGAGCAAGGATACCTCCGTAAATGATCTGTCCGCAGCAGTAGCAGCTGCCGGTATTGTAAGAACCAAAGACTTAAAGCACTGGGAGAGACTGGAGAATTTAAAGACCCTTCGTTCTCCCCAGCAGAGAAATGTAGTGCTGCATCCGGAATTCGTGGATGGCAAATATGCTTTCTACACCAGACCAATGGATGACTTCATCGAGACCGGAAGCGGCGGAGGAATTGGTTTCGGACTGTGTGACGATATCACTCATGCAGTGATCGACGAAGAGCGCATGACCAGTCTGCGTAAATATCACACCATTACCGAGGCCAAAAACGGTGCGGGCGCTACCCCTATCAAGACAGACAGAGGTTGGATACATATCGCACATGGAGTCCGTAATACCGCAGCCGGTTTACGTTACGTCATTTATGCTTTTGCAACGGATCTGAAAGATCCTGCAAAAGTGATCGCAGAGCCTTCGGGTCTGCTGATCGGTCCCAGAGGGGAAGAGAGAGTGGGAGATGTTTCAAACGTAGTATTTACCAACGGTGCTATCGCGAATGAGAAGGGGGAAGTCTTTATCTACTATGCATCCAGCGATACCCGCATGCATGTGGCAACTACTACTATAGACAAGCTTGTGGATTATGTATTCAACACCCCTTCTGATCCCGGAAGAAGCGTGGAGTGTGTGGCACAGAGATGTGAACTCATCCGCAGAAATGAAGAGTTCTTAAAACAGGAAGCAAGATAAATAATACAGAAATGAGGTAACTCGAATGAGCAAAGTTAAGATGATCAGCCCTGCAGTACCTAATGTACCCTGGCAGGATAAACCGGAAGGACATACCGGTGCACCGGTATGGAGATACAGTGAGAACCCTATTATTGGCAGAAATCCTGTAGAAGGAGTAGCCAGAATCTTCAACAGTGCGGTAATGCCTTACGGTGATGAATTCATCGGCGTGTTCCGCGGTGAACAGGTCAACGGTATTCCCTATATTTATTTAGGACGCAGCAAGGATGCTATTCACTGGGATTTTGATAAGAATAAGATCCAGTTCGTAGATGAAGAAGGCAAGCCTTTCATGCCGATTTATGCATATGATCCCAGACTGGTAAAGGTAGAAGATACCTACTATATCATCTGGTGTCAGGATTTCTACGGCGCAGCCATCGGTATTGCGAAAACCACGGATTTCAAGACGTTTACCAGAATCGAGAATCCGTTCCTTCCTTTTAACCGTAACGCCGTACTGTTCCCCAGAAAAGTACACGGCAATTTCATGATGCTGTCCCGCCCTTCCGACAGCGGACATACGCCCTTCGGTGATATTTTCGTCAGTGAGAGCCCCGATATGGTATTCTGGGGCAAACACAGACATGTGATGGGCAAGTCTTCCGAATGGTGGGAGTCCTTAAAGATCGGTGGCGGTGCAGCTCCCATTGAGACCTCTGAAGGATGGTTTTTGTTCTATCATGGTGTGAGCGGAACCTGTAACGGTTATGTCTATTCCATCGGTGGAGCGATCCTGGATATTGACAACCCGTCCATCGTAAAATATCGTTGTGAGAACTTCCTGCTGACACCGGAAGAGTGGTATGAGGAGAGAGGATTTGTACCGAATGTATGCTTCCCCTGCGCTACCATCCATGATTCCGAGAGCGGCAAGATCGCCATTTACTATGGCGCAGCAGACAGCTACGTAGGGCTGGCATTTACGACCATCGATGAAGTGGTTGACTATATCAAAGAACACAGCGTGGTCACAACAAGCGATACAGAAGAAGGCAGAAGATAGAATCGAGGGACCCGCGATGAGCGGGTCCTTTTTAAGTGATGGAGACAGCGTATGATGGAAAAAGAGGAATTATATGCCAGAATCGAAGAACTGGAAAGAGAACTGGCAGAAGAACGTATCAGGAGGAAGATTACCGAGGACAATTCCGACTGTGCGCTGTGGGAGTATGAAATTGCTTCAAAAAAATATGTGCTTTCCAGAAAGCTTGGAGGAAAGTGGAATACCACCAACATGGTCATCGAAAACTATCAGGAACAGATGCATAACTGGGGATTTGTACATCCGGATGACTGGGCGACTTTTGATGAATTCTGCGCCGCAATGGACCGGGGCGACGAGCATATCAGCTATGAGGTACGTCAGGTCAGTGATGAGTCTGCCTTTATCTGGTTCCGATATGTAGGGATTCCGGTCTATGATAAGGATCATAAGCCATATAAGATCATGGGGAAGACGCTTGATATTACAGGAGAAAAAAAGAACCAGGAGCTGTTGGAACAGAAGGCAGAGAGGGACTCCCTGACAGATCTGTACAATAAAGCGAAAATGCGTAAGCTGGTGGAAAAGCATATCCGGCAGGCCGATGACACAGAAGGAGCTTTTATCATCATTGATATTGATGACTTTAAAACGATCAATGATACTTGCGGACATTTATACGGTGATGAAGTATTGATCAAAATTGCCAATACGATCTTGATCAGTGCAGGCATGGAGGATTATGCGGGCCGCATCGGTGGAGACGAGTTTTGTGTATTCTGCCGTGGGAAAAATGTGGGACAGCACGCTGTGGAGACAGCAGAGAGAATATCCCGTATGGCGGATCAGATCCAGCTGTCAGGCAGACGAGTGACTTTAAGTATGGGAATCTCCCGATATCCGGAGGATGCTTCCTCTTATGAGGAACTGTATCAAAAAGCGGATCAGGCGCTGTACCGGGTAAAACGAAGCGGCAAAAATGCATTCAGCGTGTACGACAAGAACTATAATTATGTCGATTATACCTCAGAACGGAAAGGAACAGACCGGGAGACCGGTTTCTGGCAGGAGCTGGAGAAATATTATAAAGGACGTCAGTGGACAGAAACGGAAAGTGAAATTCTGTCTACTATGACGCGGATGATGGAAAGCTACCTGAACCATGAAGAATATGCAGGGAATGTCAGGGAGCGGGAAAAGGATACAGAAAAGCCGGAACCGGACATTGCCGGAATGGAGACAACGGAAAGCTTTTCGATAAAACTGGAACAGATCCTGCCCTGGCAGGACGGTCAGTATGCAGAGGTATTTCTGGGCATCCGGGATTACGATGAGATTTCCGCGAAGATGAGTGAGGAAGTGAAAAACAGCCTTCTGTACCATCTGGGGACGCACATTCAAAAGCACCTGAAGGGACAGGAAATGGTGTGCCATGTGAAAAAGGATGAGTTCCTATTGCTGTTGGACAATCATGTGGAAGCTGCCTGGGAGAAAATCGGTCATATTATGATCATGTTCGAAGCTATGATCGGAGATAAATACCCCGATGTATCGATCAACCTGTACAGCGGCATTTATTATCTGGAGTCCAGAGGATACCGCCCGGAGGAAATTTTCCGCATCGGCAAGACTCTGAAAAACAAGGCGAAACGTTATTGCACGCTGGAAAACAGCATCTATGAGAACCGCAAGAGTGCGGGGAACATCATTGATAAAGAAGCCGGAATCCTGAACCGGGGCAACCTGACCAGACTGAAAGGTTTTATGAACCGTGCAGCCAAAGGAGAGCGGCTTACGGTAGGATTTATCGGCGGTTCCATTACCCAGGGATTTTCCGCTACGGATCCGGACAAATGTTATGCGGCAAGGACATTTGGCTGGCTGAAAAAGGTATTTCCCAATACGGAATTTGATTATGTGAACGCCGGAATCGGAGCTACCGATTCCCAGTTCGGCGCGGCGAGAGTACAGGAAGACCTGCTTCAGCGGCTGCCGGATCTGGTATTTGTGGAATTCTCCGTGAACGATCACAGTACGCCGCATTTCTGCGAGACCTACGAAGGTCTGGTGAGGCAGATTTATGGCAGTGCAAGCGCACCGGCAATGGTGCTGATCCATAATGTCTATTATGATACCGGTAAAAGTGCGGCATATTATCATGCGCAGGTAGGACGACATTATGATCTGCCCTGTATCAGTATACAGAACAGCATCTATCCGGCAGTGGCAGCAGGAAGACTTCCGGCAGAGAAGATTACTGCGGATTTCCTGCACCCCAATGATCTGGGACATGAACTGGTGGCATCCGTGATCACGAACTTCTTGGAAAAGGTGATCCATGATAAAACGCAAGAGCCGCAGGAAATTTTCCCGGCTCCGCTGACAGAAAATGCCTATGAGCATTGCGTGAGACTGCAATATTCTAATTCCACACCGGGGAAGAGTGTTTTTGTAGAAGATATGACACCGCAGAGAGATATCACGGATATTTTCCGCAACGGATGGAGCGCCGGGGAAAAAGGAGCTTATCTGGAGTTCGCTTTTCGGGGAACCGGTGCCGCCGTGCAATACCGCCGAGTGAAGGACGGACCTGCACCCATTGCCACGGCAGTGGTGGATGAGAACCCTGAGACGGCGTGCGTGTTGGACGGAACCTTCGATGAGACCTGGGGAGACAAAATGCAGCTGACAACGGTGGCAGAGCACCTGCCTTATGGGGAACACCGGGTGAGAATCGAGCTCACGGAGACACACGAGAACGATAAGGCCGGATTTTATCTGGTGTCATTGATTGTATCCGGGGTAAGAACAGAAACAGAAGCGGAATAGGCATAGTGCGGAAGTCAGGTAGACAGATCGGAAGAAATGTGTTACATATCAGATAGAATATTTTTCCAGAAACGGACGTTGCAAAGCTAAGTAGCGGAATAACGGGAAAGATGCAGTGCAATACATAGTAAGTATCATGGGAAAGGATAGATGATCATGAACAAAGATATTATTTTTTTAACACCGGTGTGTACCCACAATATCTGGGGCGGTACCCGGTTAAACAGAGAATTCGGGTACCCCATCGAGGGCGACGACATCGGTGAGTGCTGGGGTATCAGCGCCCATCCCAACGGAGACGGCACCGTGGCAAGCGGTGCTTATAAGGGAATGAAGCTGTCCGAGCTGTGGGAGAAGCACCCCGAGTTGTTCGGAGACACGGGAATGGATCGTTTCCCGCTGCTGATCAAGATCATTGATGCAAAGGACGACTTAAGCATCCAGGTGCATCCGGATGACACTTATGCGAAGGTACATGAGAACGGATCCCTGGGCAAAACCGAGTGCTGGTTCATCCTGGATTGCAAGGAGAACGCCACGCTGGTAGTCGGCCATAATGCGAAGACAAAAGAAGAACTGGAACAAATGATCCACGAAGGCAGATGGAAGGAATTCATCCGTGAGATCCCCATTAAGCCCGGGGATTTCATCCAGATCGATCCCGGCACTGTGCATGCCATCAAGGGAGGTACTCTTCTGTTAGAGACTCAGCAGAGCAGCGATATTACCTACCGAGTGTATGATTATGACCGACTGAGTAACGGCAAGCCCAGACAGTTGCACATCGCACAGAGTATCGATGTGATCACGGTTCCCGCAAAATCCGCAGAGAACAGTGTGGTGCATACCGAGAAGAAGGACGATGCCATTCAGCAGCTGATCCAGTGCCCTTACTACACCGTATACCGCATTGATGTGGAACACCGTGTGGAGACCTGGCAGGATAAGCCCTTTGTTCTCATGAGCGTGGTAGAGGGCGAAGGCACCCTGAACGGTATCCGCCTGAAAAAGGGCGATCACCTGATCCTGCCCGACGGCTACGGTAAGGTAGAGTTACAGGGCAGGATGCAGATCATCGCATCTACGATCTAAGTTTATGCCAAATCAAAAGCCGGCAAATGATAGCTATCTTCAAAACAGATTTATTTCCCAAGTACAACAGATAGCTTGATTTCTTTTTCTGTTTCGCTCAGGTCGAAATCACCGCCGTCGGAGACGGTCACGCGCAGTTCATAGAGCACACCGTCTGTCAGCTCCGTCACATTCGCTCCGGTCTCGTCTGTGAGCGACCACAGTTCAGAGCCAACCTTTTCCAGCTTGCCGTCTGCACCATAGGCGTAGAGCGTCAGATCGGAGGCACTGCCGGACAGGTTGTTCATGCGGAAGGCTACCATGGTGTTGGGATGCACGTTGCAGATGGTCGCAGTGTTGTGCCAGCTTGCAACCGTACCTTCACCGCCATCCTGCTCAAACTGATCCTGCGAAAGAACATTTCTTGCCACCTGATCAAGATCAACCTCACGGTACGGAAGCTCGGGCAGGTACACAAAGCGATCCTGCAAACGCAGCAGTTCCAGATAGCCTGTCGGGCAGTAGAGCGTATTTCCGTTGCTGCCGGTGTACATGCCGATAGCCATATTATTGTAGCCGTATTTGTTGGACACATCCATCGTGAAGACGGTTTCGCCCGTTGCAAAGTCCAAAATAATGTACTGCCACATGCCGGTATCCAAATCCTGTACATAACCGTAGATATAGCCTGTTGCAGTGGAGAGCTTCATGATCGCCGTGTCGCGCAAATCGTTCCGGCTCCAGACGCTCTTCATTTCATAGCCATCCGAGGTTTTTAAGGTGTCCACCCGCTCAACGCCCGGGGCGATCATAACATTACCCTTCATCAGCCAATTCTGGTCATAAATGTTGGCGTAGCTCTGAATCGAAGAGTCATTGTCAGGGTCGGCAAGACCTGCGTTACCAGCGCCGAACCAGTTGCAGACGATCGTGCTGACGGTGCCTTCACCGTCGTCATAAACGATTGCAGAGTTCTCAACCGCCACCTGATACCCATCGGGCAGATCATCCAAAACAGGCATGCTGGCTACGACCTCTCCGGTCTTCATGTCGAGCGCAAGAAGCTTAACGGGGTCTGCGTTGTCGGTGAACAGTACAAGGTTTGGTGTCAGTGTGGGCGAGCAGCCGCCACCCCAGGCAAGGCCGCCGCCGGTAGTCTTATCGCCATCATGACTGACCTTCGCACCGACACTCTCATATGGCGTGCACCACACAACGTTCACACCTTCTTCCGCGCGCAACAGATAGCAGTTCTGGTTCGTCAGAATGACCGCACCGTCTTTGGAGGCAGCAATGCCGTTCTCTGCGCCCTCGCCAAGGGGCAGCCCGTAAACAAAGACAGCCTTTGAAAGATCGGTTTGTTCGCCATTCAGAATCGATTCTATCGCTGTGTGGGCAATGTAGCCGAGAACACCCTGCTGCTGCCGCTCGGGATAGATTCGGAAGCCGCCGGTGGCGAACCAAAGGTTTCCGTCGTAGTCAAAGACCACGGACAGAAGATTCTGTGTCAGCTCTTTGCCGAGCGCGGTCTCAGCAGCTGCCTTGATATCGATATCCAGAACCTTTTCAAATTCCGGAATGACGCTGCCATCTTCCTCTGTCGTACGCAGTATCAGTACATGGTTGTTGCTCGTCGGGCAGACGACACGGTTTTTAGAGTCAAGGAATGTGTAGGAACTCTGGATGACGTAACCGCCGCCATCATGCTGCATCGGTGAAAAATAGCCGAGCGTCTTCGTCTCTGTTGCATTCAGATCACGGATGGCGATGCCGCCGAGCAGTGGCACGACCGCGTGACCGTAGTTGTCAAAGTAAATCGCGGGTGAGGCGTTCGGGTTCGTTGTCTCAAAGGAAACATTGATTTCCGGATAGATGCCGAGCGGCAGAATTTCATCCGTTGAGTCGGTGTTGTAGCCGTCGTGATGGATGTTTGCATCACTTTTTGCCATATAAGGGTTTTCATCCACGTGTTTGGGTTGTAAAGCCCTCACGGGCAGTGCACCGGATAACGGTGCAGAAGATGTTGTTTCGTCCTCTGCCGGTGTGGGCGTTCCACCACAGGCCGCCATAGACAGGCACAGTGTTCCCGCCAGAAGAAAGCTAAATACAGAATAAATCTTTTTTCTCTTTTTCATCAATAATCCTCCTCATTGTTATGTTTGTTGTGATCCGCTCGGAATAAGGCAGACGTTTTTTTCCAATCTGACCATGTAGAAAGTCCCTGCTGAAACGCTTCTTCTGTTATTGGCTCTAACAGAAAATAGTCTACACGCAGCCGAAACGCATGCAGGGAAAAATCCAGATCGCTGCACCAGATGATGCGCATTTCGGGAAAAAGCGTTCGCAGATGCTCCACCGCATTCAACCCTTCTACTCCCGGAAGTGCGATCACAGTGCAGGTTGGCGCATTTACACGCGCCACATCAAAGAACAACTCCTGCCCACGGTAACAGTCCATTTTGGGAAACAGACCGCGTTCAAAGCAGAACCGTGAAAGCTGCTCTATATAAAAGGCTTCCTGTGTTTCACTATTTGTCAGCACGGCAATGTGGTACACAGCACTCCCCCCTTTCTGCCGTCATTGATGCTTTCTGCTTGTCAGTATACGGATATGCAAACGCTTTTCAAGCCGTTTGGCACGAAACCCTCAATTCCGTCACGAAATCTGAGTTTTTCATTGTGTCGGTGTTGGACAGGTATGATATAATTTAGTTGGAATAGTTACTGGAATTTTTTACAAAGGAGTCAGTCCGGTATGAGAATAGCAATAGTGGATGATATCGAGACCGAACGTGCGCTGTTGAAAATGCGGCTTGAGCGACAGCTGAGCTTGTACGGTGTAGAGACGGAGATCTTAGAATTTGATAGCAGCGAGAGCTTTCTCGCAGCAGAAAAAGAACGGCACTTTACTGTGGCATTTCTGGACATTTACATGAAAGGATTAAGCGGCATGGATGCCGCAAAGGAACTTCGGAAGACGGATGCAGACTGCTTTCTGATCTTCACCACAACATCTACCGACCATGCACTGGAGGGATTTCAGGTGCGGGCATTTCACTACCTCGTGAAGCCCTTTTCCGAGGGAGAACTTGCCGCTCTGCTTGCTGAAATGCTCACTAAACTTCCGCGTCCGGAGCCGATTCTGACGGTGAAAGTCAGTGGCAGCGACGTTCGCCTTCGCTATAGGGACATTATCTTTGCCGAGCATTTTGCTCATATGATCAACATTCGCACAACTGCCGGAAAAACGCTTGCCACGCGGCAAAGCTTTAAGGCATTTACCGAGCCGCTGAAAAAAGATCCACGCTTTTTTGTCTGCGGCCGCGGTACGATTGTCAATTTAGAACATGCCGCTGATTTTCAGGCCGCCGCTTTCTGCATGACCGACGGCAGCCGCGTATATGTCAACCAGGAACTTTTGAAGCCTGCCAGGCAGGCATTTATGGAATTTCTGCTGCAAGGGGGTGTATGAGATGAAAGATATTCTGCGTCCGATCCTGGAGTTGTCCGTCGTACTCCCCGGTCTTTTACTTGCATATTTCCCTGTAAAATCCTATCTGAAGCAGTCCCCCGGAAAGCTTGCCGCCCGGATTCTCCCCCTGATGGCAGGATTATGTATCGGTGGTGGGATCGTCTGCTATCAGCTGCATGCTTCCACTGCGTCTGCCCTGGCAGGGATCACATTGCTTGCAATTGGGCTATATACCGGAACACTCCAAATCTCCCTCTGGAAATCCGGAACAATTGCACTGACTGTCTGCGCAGTATTTGCATGCATCAACAGCTTGTCCCGAGCTATCAGCGCTGCGATTGCTCTGCATATGCAACTGCCACAGGACGAACCGTGGTTCTGCCTTGCAGCCTGTGTATTTTATAATGTTGTTTGCTGGATTTTGGTGCTGGCTGCGTTCTATCCGTCAACCCATGCAGTGCGTGTGATGGTTGAGGACGATAATTTTGCGCAAACGTGGTATGTGTTCTGGGTTTTGCCGCTGGTGTTCATTTTTTTGAACCTTTTTATGATCCCGCGCTATCAGACGACGCTTCGGACCGGTCGTGTATTACAGGGATATATTGTGATAAGTATTGCACTTCTTTTGCTTTTGCTCTTGTTCAACGCAATTTTCCTGCTAATGGCCACCAGTCTCAACCGCAACGCGAGATTACAGCAGGAAAACCAGCTTCTTTTCCTGCAGCAGCAACGCTATGAGAATCTCAAAACCGCCATCGAAGAAGTGCGGCAGGCGCGGCATGATATGCGCCATCAACTGAATCAAATTTCCGCACTGGCTGAGACCGGCGATCTGGAAAGATTGAAAAGCTATCTTGAAAAAAACATTTCCCGCATCCCGGATCTCGGTATACACTTCTGCGAAAACCATGCAGCAGATAGCGTCATCGGCTATTATTGTGCCCTGGCAAAGCGCGAAGGCATTCCATTTTGTGCAAAGCTCGATCTGCCGCAGACTCTTCCGGTCGATGAGATCAACATGTGTCTGGTCTTGTCCAACTTGTTGGAAAATGCGCTCGAAGCCAGTATCCGCACTGCACCAGACAGACGGCAGATCAAAATCACTGCATATCTGCATGCCGGGCGGCTGCTTCTGATCGAAGTTGAGAATGCCTATGACGGCGAAATCAGGGAGAAGAACGGTGTATTTCAATCCTCCAAACGAAAGGGAAACGGCGTCGGCATCCAGTCAATCCAACATATTGCAGAAAAAAGCGGTGGTGCAAGTACGTTTGCCTGTCAGAATGGTGTTTTCTCCGCTAAAGTTATGCTCTGCGGATAAATGCACGCAGGATAAGCCCTTTGTGCTGATGAGTGTGGCAGAGGGAGCAGGTACCCTGAACGGCACCAGACTGAAAAAGGGAGACCATCTGATTCTGCCCGATGGATACGGTAAGGTGGAATTACAGGGGAAGATGCAGATCATTGCATCTACCATCTAGAAATTTCTTCAATAAAAAGAGGGATTGATTTCTCAACCCCTCATAGTGTATAATCTACTTAGAAAGGTGGTCGGAGGTGAAAATTCCGATTCGCCCTCAGTTCAGCTTAAAAAGAAATAGCATTCACTTTGGTCGGGGGATGCTATTT
>OHTN01000251.1_pt1 | contig 36917 bp, 24 predicted proteins | sample 1578971 | NCBI WGS metagenome assembly OHTN01 (sample SAMEA3879509, study PRJEB24766) | human gut metagenome | biome: human-associated habitat; feature: feces | place: USA | collected 1985/1987 | reverse complement strand
ATAATGGTTTCATTAATTTGCCGCAAAAGTAGCAAAAAAGAACGTGAATAAAGAGTAAAAAAGAAAGGAATTACGGAGAAATTTCCGTAATCCCTTTCGTTAACGAACACGAGAACAAGGATTAGGGGTTAAGGATTAATACCCTGCGGAATCATAGTGCAGCCCACTAATCCTTAATCCCTAACCCCTAATCCTTATCATCACTTTTCTTCAGCGAACATCGGGTCCCATGCCGGCAGGCGGACGGGCTTTTGTTTAAACAGTTCCATCACTTTGGCGGGAACATACTTTGTCTCCACTACCAGACGGAACATGTATTCATTGAACCACTCGTCGGTCATGATGAGATGTCCCTGATAACCGGAAGCGGCTCCCCAACTGTTCTCTACCATCCATTTTACGGGCTTTCCGTCTTTGTTCAAGTCAACGGCCATCAAGGTCATGGCGTGGGAAGAGCCACTGGAGAAAGTCTGGATACGTTGCTTCTTGTCCATCCCGAAGGTGGTGCCCATCAGTGATTCGTAGTCATAGTTTTTCACATCGAGCAGACCGCGTTCGGAATTCAGGAACTTGCCCACGTCGCAGGAGAAGTACATCATGGTGCTGTCCTTCAAGGAGGCAATGGCCATCTCTTTGATGTCCTCTACGGGCAGGTTAACATAAGTCCAATTCTTGCCGTCGTAACGGTGGCGGTCATAGTCTATTTCATAGCACTTGTAATACTCGCGACTGGGGTCGTTCATCAGCATTACGTAGTTGGTCAGCAGTTGTTTGTCTCCATATTTCTCAAGGAAAGACATGGGAGTGTGATGCTCTGTCTCCACAGGATTACCCTTGGCATCGTGGCGGACATAGTCGAACTCCGTGGGAGGTACACCGAGGTTCAGCACCAGCATGCGGTAGATGGTTCCGAGCATCGTAGTTTTCTCCTTCTCCAGAGCTTCGGGCTTGGCACCGGCGGCAGCCATGTCACGCAGTTGCAGACCATACTCTTTCAGCTTCAGAGAGATGAGGTTGGCCATGCGGGAGGTATTTTCACTGCTGTTTGTTTCGGGCATGGCATCTTTGGGAACAAGGCCGTATTTGGAAACAATGTCGGCCACACCGGTAAAGGTACCCCCATCGCTCAGCGGATGCTGGAAGAGCCATTCCACGGTCTTATCAGTCAGGGGACTCTTGGAGGTGTCGATGATGCCTTGCAAGAAGAGGTTTGCCTTCTCCAACTGGTCCCAGAAGAAGGGATAGACTTCGGAGAACTCGAAAGACTGGAAACCGTATTCGGCAAGGGTCTTGGCACGCATCACATTCAGCCCCGTAAACAGCCAGCAGCGGCCAGACGACTTCTGGTCGGTGATACCTTTGGATTCTACCTTGATGGAGAAGTGGGTATCCATGCCCTGCATATTCTCCTGGTTGAGTGCCAGTTTACGGATGTCATTATTGCCTATGGCATTGCGGAGCGCCTTGTCGGCAGCCGTGCCTTGATAACTTTGCTTGATTTGTCCAAGCATTTCGGGGCTGATACCCCCTTTTCCCTCTTGTGCCTGCACGGAGAGCAGTGCGGCACTCAGAACAATTACAGATAAAAATCGTTTCTTCATTCAGATTATGTGTTTTTAGTTATTGATGTCTTGCTTCGTGAAGCAGACAAAAGTAATGTCTTTTTTGATAATTTTAGTGACATCTTTAGATTTATTATCTATTACAGTGAAAACTATTCGGGATAAAATAGTTTCCTTTGCACCCACATTTCGTACGACATGAAAAGATATATACTAAGCATTATCGCACTGGTGCTGTTCGCCACCACCTTTTATGCCCAGGAACAGACTGCGGCCGCCACAAACGACAGCGTTCCTGCACTGACCAAAAAAGAACTACGCAAGCAAAAGGTAGCGCGTCGGAATCTGCATTACAATATTCTGGGCGGACCCAGCTACACCCCCGACTTCGGTGCCGTGCTGGGAGGAAGCGCCCTAATGACCTTCCGTATGAACCCCAGCGACACCACGCAGCTGCGCTCCGTAGTGCCCATGGCCATCGCCTTCATGTTCAACGGTGGCATCAATCTCTTCTCCAAACCGCAACTCTTCTTTAAGGGCGACCATTTCCGTATCTTCGGAAAGTTCAGCTATAAAAATACGGAAGAAAACTTTTACGGCATCGGCTATAATACCAATAAAGATTATGTACGAAGCGACAGTACCAGCAAATACCGGTACAGCGGCGTGCAAATCAACCCCTGGTTCCTTTTCCGACTGGGCAACAGCAATATCTTTGCCGGACCTCAAATCGACATCAATTACGACCACTTGACGGAGCCCGGCAAGTTCTTGGTGGACGAACCCTCGTACAAAGAGGCAGGCGGTACGGCTAATGGCTATAACAACTTCAACTCCGGCCTCGGTTTCCTGCTGACATACGACAGCCGTGACGTCCCTGCCAACGCCTACCGTGGTATGTATCTGGATTTCCGCGGCATAATGTACGCCAAGTTCATCGGCAGCGACCAGACCTTCTACCGCCTAGAGATAGACTACCGCCAATACAAGTCACTGGGCAAGCGCAGGGTGCTCGCGTGGACGGCACAGACCAAGAACGTGTTCGGTGACGTCCCTCTGACGCAATATGCCCTCACCGGAACGCCTTTCGACCTGCGCGGCTACTACATGGGGCAATATCGCGACAAGTCCTCGCATGTGGTCATGGCAGAGTACAGACAGATGCTCAATACCGACCGCAGCACTTGGGTGAAGCGGATGCTCAACCACATAGGTTTTGTAGCCTGGACCGGCTGCGGCTTCATGGGCCCCACTCCCGGCAAGATAGAGGGTGTACTGCCCAACTATGGTGTAGGTCTGCGCATTGAGGTACAGCCACGCATGAACGTCCGCCTGGATTTAGGCAAAAACACGGTAAACAACCAGATGTTGTTTTACTTCAATATGACAGAAGCGTTTTGAGTAACGCCCTGCCTACCTGCCCATCCCTTTCCTATGGAGAATGATGATTGAAAGCCTTTAATCGCCTCTCACTCACAAGGTTATTCAAGCTCACCTCTATAGGAAGCCCACTTCCTTATAACATCGGAACACCTTGAGAAACAAACATTTTATTTTTCTTTTCTTTTTCTTGCATCGGTAAAAGATTATCCATACTTTTGGCAATCACATTTCTTTTTATCAAAAAAAGGAAGCAAACGAGCGGATACATGAAAGCCCTTGAAGTACTCTTCTGGATAAGTTTATTCATAGTGTTCTATACTTATATAGGATATGGTATACTATTATATATCCTGGTCAAGATAAAAGAATGTTTCCGTAAGCCTGCGCCCCGTCCGATGCCTGCCGACGATGCTTTACCCCCATTGACGCTATTTATCGCCGCCTACAACGAAGAAGATGTAGTGGATGAAAAAATGCACAACTGCCTGGAGCTGGATTATCCCGCCGACAAGCTACGCATCCTCTGGGTGACCGACGGCAGCAACGACCATACCAACGAACGCCTCTCCCACTGGCCGCAAGCCATCGTCCTCCACCAACCCCAACGCCAAGGCAAGACAGCCGCCCTGAACCGCGGTATACATTTCGTAGAAACGCCCCTTGTCGTGTTCACCGATGCCAATACTCACCTCAACCGCGAAGCCCTGCGGGAGATAGTGCACGCCTTCACCGACCCTAAAGTGGGATGCGTGGCAGGCGAAAAACGTATCGCCGTGCAAAGCAAGGACAATGCTGCCTCGGGGGGAGAAGGGCTATACTGGAAATACGAATCCACCCTCAAAGCGCTCGACGCACGCCTCTATTCGGCAGTAGGCGCAGCGGGTGAACTGTTTGCCGTGCGCCGCGAGCTGTTCGAGGAAATGCAGACAGATACGCTGCTCGACGACTTCATACTCTCCCTGCGCATCGTCATGCAGGGACACACCATTGCCTATTGTGCCAATGCCTATGCCGTAGAAAGCGGCTCGGCAGACATGCGCGAAGAAGAAAAGCGCAAGGTGCGCATCGCTGCCGGGGGCTTGCAATCCATCTGGCGGCTGCGTCCGCTGCTCAACCCATTCCGTTACGGCACATTCTGTTTCCAATATATTTCCCACCGGGTGCTGCGCTGGTCGCTCACTCCTATCCTATTGTTCCTATTGCTTCCCCTCAACACAATTCTCATCTTTACGACAAGCACGCCATTACTGTATGCCATCATCTGGCTGTTACAAGCTCTTTTCTACCTCATGGGAAGTTGGGGGTACTACCTTTCAATGAAGCATATAAAAAACAAGATACTTTTCATCCCCTACTATTTCCTCTTCATGAACGTCAACGTCATACGAGGATTCAACTACCTGCACAAGCGCACAGGCAATGCAAGCGGCGCATGGGAGAAGGCCAGAAGGGCATGAAACTAATACTGTAAGAATGAAAAACATTTTGAAACAAGCTGAAAACGCCGAGAGACTGTTGAAGCTGACGTCAGATACCATGCTCCTTCTGAACCGGGACGGTATTTGCATGGACATCGCAGTGCACAATGTAAACCTTTGGTTCATGAAGGAAGAAAAGCTGCTGGGCAAGAATCTGTTCCAACTGATACCGCCGTCCACTTACTACCAAGTATATCCGGAGTTCAAGAAGGTACTGACGCAAAAGGTACGTTCAGTCCATAATTACGAAATGACACTGGGTCACACTACCTATTACTTTAAATGCATCATGTACCCGTACGACGGCATGGTCCTCTGCCAGTACCGCGACATCACAGAACGCAGCCAGCGCAAACTGGAACTCGAAAAGAAAAACCACGAGCTCAACGAAATACAAAAGGCCGCCCTCATCGGAAACTGGCAATACGATACCCAGACCCGCATATTCTGTTATGCAGGCCATACGGGTATCATGTGTTCGGAAGAGGTGCAGCACATCAATATGGACAATTATCTGGAACTTATCCTTCCTGAAGACCGGAAAAGCTTTACCGGCTGGATGAAAGAGAATCTGAAAGGCAAGATGGAAAACAGCGTGGACTACCGCATCTTCCTCAAAGGAAACATTTTCTATATCCGCCTCAAAGCGTTTGCCCGCGAACGGCAGAAAGACGGGAATGTCACTATAGAAGGATACATACAGAACATTACCGACATACAGAAACGGCGCAACGACATCAATCTGCTGACACATGCCATCAACAACTCCACCGAGGACATTTATTCGGCACACGAAGACGGCACGCTGATATTCTGCAACCGTTGCTTCAAGGAACGGCATGGCATCGGTAATGGCCAAGACATCACCCGGATGAAGATATACGACCTGCCCTCATACGGCAGGGATGAAACATCCTGGAAAGAGTTTGCCAACCGTGTCAAACGTGGAGAGACGAACCACGGATACATCGTCTACCATCCGCTGCCCAAGCGTCCGGAAGTACTCGCCATTGAAGGAAACGCTTATTGGGTGACAAGCGACAAAGGGGAAGGAACCATCTGGACATTCGGAAGAGACGTATCGACACGCATCCGGCATGAGCAGCAAATCAAACAGTTCAACCAGATTTTGGACAAAATCATCGAAAACCTCCCGGCAGGCATTGTTGTGAAGGACATCAACAACAACTTCAAGTACCTCTACCGCAACCGCGAATCGTATAACCGCGAAATCCCCATACAAGAGGCATTGGGAAAGGACGACTTCGATTTTTATCCTCTGGAGACTGCTCAGGAAAAGAGGGCGCAAGACATCGAAATAGCCAGAACCGGCAAAGAGATGCACTGGATTGCGGAAGAACGCGACGGAAACGGAAATCCCATCTATCTGGACAAACGGAAGATGAAGATTGAAAGCAACGACTTCTCCCCCATCCTGCTGAACATCGAATGGGACATCACGGAAATGGAACAGATGAAACGGGAACTGCTCGTAGCCAAGGAGAAAGCCGAGACCTCCGACCGGCTCAAATCCGCCTTTCTCGCCAACATGAGCCACGAGATACGCACACCGCTCAATGCCATTGTAGGCTTCTCGCGCATCATTGCCGAAAGCACCAACGAGGAAGAACGGCTAGGCTATTACGAAATAGTGGAATCGAACAATGAACGCCTGCTCCAGCTCATTAACGAAATCCTCGACTTATCAAAAATCGAATCGGGTATCGTGGAGTTCACCATCACGCCCGTACGTCTCCATCCACTCTGCAAGGAGATACACGACGCACATATTTTCCGCTGTCCCAAAGGAGTGGAGCTGATATACGAACCCTCTGACGAGAATATCGTGATTGACGGAGACAAGAACCGGATTTTCCAGGTCATTTCCAATCTGATAGGCAATGCCTTCAAGTTCACCACCGCCGGGCACATCAGTTACGGGTATCACCAGGAAGGCAAGTATGTAGCATTCCACGTCACCGATACGGGTATGGGCATTGCACCGGATAAGGTGGACCGGGTATTCGAACGTTTCGTCAAGGTGAACAACTTTGCCCAAGGCACCGGATTGGGACTTTCCATCTGCAAGACTATCATCGAACGCCTGGGGGGTAACATATCCGTCACTTCGGAGGTGGGTAAAGGCACCACATTTACTTTTGTCCTCCCACTGGAAGCCGCCAGCAAAACAGAGGCGGAAAAGAAAGAAGAGAACAACCGGGAGGCGACAGCAGAGGCACACTCCACAGAGCAGAGGAGCAGAAATACAGCCCCCGGAGCTTCCCCGAAGAATGAAGAGGCCGGAGCACTCCCTACCCCTCCTTCCAAGACCCTCCTGATTGCCGAAGATACAGAAAGCAATTTTATCCTAATTAACGCCATTTTAGGCCGTCTCTATCGGCTGAAACATGCCAAAGACGGCATGGAAGCCGTAACTATGTTCGAAGAAGTCCACCCCGACCTCATCCTGATGGACATGAAAATGCCCAACCTTGACGGAATCGACGCCACACGCATCATCCGTGAACTGGCACCGGACATCCCCATCATCGCCCTTACAGCCTATGCCTACGAACACGACAAGCAAGCTGCCCTAAAAGCAGGTTGCAACGACTTCCTTACCAAACCCTTCACCCAAGAAGTGCTGAAGGAAACCATCAAGAAATGGCTGGACGATAAAGGATGACTGAAAAGACTGTAGGGTGATAACTACCGCATTATCACCCTACTACATTATCACTTTTCAGTGAAATTCCACTTTTTCAAGTTCTCATTTATGCAAAAATGTCACTCCGCTGGATATAGGCTATCACATCGCCTTTATTGACCACATCTCCTTGCTTGGCACAAACTTCCACCACACGTCCGGTAAATCCGGTCCATATCTTCTCGTATTCGCCCCACGGCGTAGAGAGGTAGCAGAACACCTCATCATGCTGGTACTTGCGTCCGATGAAAGGAGCAGAAGAAGGACCTTCGACGGAAACCTCCCAAAGCACTTGCCCTTTGGAAGGCGCGATTATCGGGTCTGCCTTGGCACGCTTCAGCTTCTTGATTTCCTCTTCCGAATATCCGCTCTTGGCCATGGCGGCATCCTTGGCACGCTGCAGGTCATCTTCAAAACGTTTCTTGGCAACGCCTGACTTATAATCGCGATACTGTCGGTCGTGCATGGCGAGTTCGAAGAGTTCCTCGTCATCGTCACCATACTCCCAACCGTTTTCGTCCATCTCTTTGCGATATGTATCCAAGGCATCCGGATAGTTCAACTGCGGGTCGGTATCCACAAACTCAAAGCCTTTGGACTTGGCAAGCTCCACAATCTCGGGTGCCAAAATACCGGGGAGACGTCCACTCTTGCCAAGAATCATATCCCAGGTGTGGTTGTCTATCATCGTCCAGCGCTCTTCTCCCTTCACCTGCTGCATAACGTTCATCAGTGCCACGTTCTTCACATACTGGCTGAAAGGAGTCACCAAAGGAGGATAGCCCAGCTTGGGCCATACATATTCCACTTCGTCGAAAAGCATCACAAGCAGGTCGTCCAAACTGAGTTCCGGCTCGTTCCTGCTTCGCAGTATCATGTTGATGCCGGAATGCACGCCTTTCAAATCGGCCATCATGGAGCCCATCATACCGCCTGGCAGGCCGCACTTCAACAAAAGTGAAGACATGTGCTTGTTGGTGGGGTCCATAAAGTAACCCAGGAAATCGTCAATGAATTCCTGCGTCATGGCACGCGCCTTCATGTAAGCCTTCATATTTATATCGGGTACTTGGAATCCTTTATCCTTCAGCATGGCCTGTACGGAAATAACGTCGGGATGGACTTTGCCCCACGACATGGGCTCCATCGCCACATCAATGATGTCGGCACCGTTCTCGCAGACTTCGAGAATGGAAGCCATGGAAAGTCCGGGACCACTATGCCCGTGATACTGTATCAGCACCTCGGGATGTTTCTCCTTGATAGCCTTCGTCAGCTCTCCCAGCATCCCCGGACGGCCGATACCTGCCATATCCTTCAGACAGATTTCGGGTGCCCCGGCTTCAATCAGCTGGTCGGCAATGCCGGCGTAGTACTCTACCGTATGGACGGGAGAATAGGTGATACAAAGTGTGGCCTGCGGTATCATGCCGGCTTCCAGAGCATACTTGATGGAGGGAATTATATTCCGCGTCTCGTTCAGTCCGCAGAAGATACGGGTGATGTCCACGCCTTGGGCATGCTTCACTTTGTACATCAATCGGCGTACATCCGCCGGAACAGGATACATGCGCAGTGCATTCAGCCCGCGGTCGAGCATATGCGTCTGTATGCCTGCTTCCCTGAAAAGTGCGGTAAAGGCGCGTACAGCCTTGTTGGGATTTTCGCCGTACAGAAGGTTTACCTGCTCAAAAGCTCCTCCGTTTGTTTCAACGCGTGCAAAACAGCCCATTTCAACTATCAACGGAGCAATGCGTACCAACTGGTCTACCCGGGGTTGATACTTACCGGACGACTGCCACATGTCCCGGTAAACAAGACTGAATTTAATTTCCTTTTTCATCATAGTCAGTAATAAGAGATTTTTTCCTTCGGTTAACTTAACATATACAAATATAAAGGATTATTCTGACATATAGTCAAGAATAACCCTTAAAAATTCATCACTGACAATATGTTATATATCATATTGCTACTATCAAATTATTATCAGATGAAATCTTTCAATTCATCCTGCAACTTCTGGCGCGTAAAGAAGATGCGGCTTTTCACCGTTCCGAGCGGAAGGCCGAGGCGTTCGGCAATCTCGCGGTACTTGAAACCGGACACATGCATGGAGAAAGGGACTTTATAGTCGCGTGGAAGGGCATTGACGATGCGATGCATTTCTTTCAGGTCGTAGGCACCCTCGGTACTGGCAAAACCAGAGTCCTGGGGCATGCTGAGGTGATACTGATTGTCCGTCTGGTCCACAAAAGTCTGTTCGCGAACTATTTTCCGGTAATTATTGATAAAGATGTTGCGCATAATGGTATACATCCAACCTCTGAAATTGGTGTCGGGTTCAAATTTGTCTTCGTTATCCAAAGCCTTGAGAGATGTCTCTTGCAACAAATCATTCGCTTCTTCCCGGTCGGCTGTCAACTTGTATGCAAAGCGAAGCAGTTCTTCTTGCACTGCAAGCAAATCTTTTCTAAAACTGTAAGTATTCATACTTTGCTCAATTTTTAAATAGTTAATAATGGTTTAGGTTTTACGATTGCAAGTATAAGGAAGATTTGAAGCCCCGGGGGACGGAATACGGTTTTTATTAGGGGTGAAAACTATCATTTGACAGTTTACCCCCCCCTCTCTGATAGTTTACGGGTGATATTATATACTGAAAACTATCATTTTTCCGAAGATTTCGTAAATGTTACGTGATTTTTTTATAGCTTTGCCTACATATAGGAAAACACTTTTATTACATAAAAACACTTTATTTTATGAAATCATTTCAATTTAAGTCACTTCTTCTGCTGACTACCCTTATCATTTCCCTGCCCTCCTTCGGACAAGGACTGAAGGCGTTCAAGCTGAAGAACGGTCTTTCCGTATATATATGGGAAGATGAATCCAAATCGGACGTGTTCGGACTGGTAGGCGTACGTGCCGGTTCCATCAACGACCCCGAAGAGTACACGGGACTTGCACACTACCTGGAGCACGTCATGTTTAAAGGAACAGACAAGATAGGCGCGCTGAACTGGACGGAAGAAGAACCGATCTACAAGGAAATCATCGCCAAGTACGACCAGATGGCCGAAGAAGCCGACCCGGCAAAAAAAGAAGCCATCAGCAAGGAAATCAATGAGCTGACCGTCAAAGCTGGGAAATTGGGACTTCCCAACGAATACTCCAACCTGATGGAAAGCATGGGTGCCAAAGGGGTGAATGCAGGCACCTACTATGACTGGACCTTCTATCACAGCTCCTTCCCTGCCTATCAGATAAACAAATGGCTGGAAATCTCCTCACAACGTTTCCTGCATCCCGTATTCCGTTCCTTCCAGTCGGAGCTGGAAAACGTGTACGAAGAATATAACCGTTCACAAGATGACCAGGGACGTGCACAGAACCAGTTCGTGATGGAGAAAGCTTTTGAGGGACATCCTTACTCCCGTTCCATCATCGGCCTGCCCGAACATCTGAAGAATCCCCGCCTGAGCAAGCTGATTGAATTTTACGAACAATGGTATGTCCCCGAAAACATGGTACTGGTACTCGTAGGAAACATCAAAGCCCAACAAATCAGCGGACGCATCAATGCCGCCTTCGGACGTCTGGCTGCTAAACCCTCACCCGAGCGCAAGGTCTACCAGAACCTCGAAATAAAGGGCCGCAAACAGTATTCGGCTAAAGTAGGATTCTACCCGCAAGTGGCAATGGTATTCAATGGAGTACCTGCCGGACATCCCGACGAAGACGCTCTGGACATCGCCCTGGCACTGCTGAACAACAACAGTCAGACCGGAACTATGGACAAGCTGGTACTGGACGGTGAACTGACCAGCGCCGGAGCCTACACCCGTACTTTCCGCGAACAAGGACGCGCCATCGTAGCGGCCATTCCCCTCTACGACGAAAACCAGCGCCGTTTCGAGTCTACCAAGAGCGCCGAAAAGAAAGCCTTGAAAGCCATCCAGCAAATCGCCAACGGAGAATTCGAGGACTGGAAAATTGATGCCATCAAAGCCGAGAAATGCCGCCAGTTCGACCTGGAAATGGAGTCGAACGAGGACAAGGCCATGATACTGATGAACGCCTTCTACAACGAGCAGGACTTGGGCGACATACTCAATTACAAGGACAAGATTATGGCCATCACCACTGACGACATCAAGCGAGTAGCCAAGAAATATCTGTCAGACAATTACCTGGCCCTATATATCGAAAAAGGAAAGCCTGACAAGAACGCCAAGATTGAGAAGCCGGGTTACAAACCCGTAGAACCTCCGATAGGAAAAGAATCGCTCTATGCAACACAATTCAAAAACCTGCCCATCGGACAGATGGAGGAGAAATTCGCAGACTACGGCGAAGTGCAAATCAAGCAACTGAACGACCGTTCAAAGATGTACTACACACCCAACAAGGAGAATAACGTATTCCAGTTGGTTGTACAATACGGAGCCGGTGAACGCGAATTCCCAAAACTTGGCTATGCCGCCCAGTTGATGAACAACGCAGGCATCATGGGGGCCTACGAACCGCAAGAGTTGAAAGAAGAACTCAGCAAGCTGAACGCAACCTGCCACGTGACAGCCGATGATGACAACCTCTACATCATCATGGAGGGCTACGAAGCCACCCTGCCGCAAGCCTGCCAGCTACTTTCACGCCAGATTTTGATGCCAAAACTGGACGAAAAGCAACTGGCACGTCTGAAAGGTTCGGCAATGGGTATGCGCCAGCAGCGCAAAGACAACGTCAGCATCCTGAACGAAGCACTGCGGCAGTACATGCTCTACGGAGAGAAATCAGACTACATCAAGGAACTGACCGACAAGGAGATTTACGAATTACAGATTTCAGAACTGACGGGCGACATCAACCGCGCCTCCAACTACGAGGCAAAAGTGTTCTTCACCGGAACACTCCCCTTCGACCAAGTATACGATATCCTGAGCAAGAACCTCCCATTGGTGGCCAACGAACGCCCGTCCAACTCCCCACAGGCAAAGGACATGATGCCGGTGACCGAAAACACCGTCTACTTCCTGCCTAACAACGATGCAGAACAAGCCCAAATCCACCTCTACATCCCGATGCAGAAGGCTGACAAAAAGGACGACGTGCTGCGTAGCGCATTCAACCAATACTTCGGTCTTGACTTCACCGGCATCGTTCTGAACGAAATCCGCGAAAAACGCTCCATGGCCTATACAGCCTACGCATTCGTCGGCACGCAAGGCATAGCCGGAAAAGCAAGCTATCTGCGCGGCTACATCGGTACCCAGAACGACAAGGCAAACGATGCATTGGACGTACTGATGGGTCTCGTCAACGACATGCCGAAAAATCCGGAACGTATCGACAACATCAAGAGCTACCTCCGCCAAGCCATGCTGACCAGTCACCCCAGCTTCCGCAACAAAGCCATGGAACTGGTAGACTTGGGCTACAGAGGCTACACAGACGACCCAGCAAAGGAAAACCTGCCGAAAGTAGATGCACTGACCTTTGACGACATCGTGAAATTCTACGAAGAGAACATCAAAGACAAACCTTACTGCATTTCCATCATGGGCAACCCAAAGAACATTGACCTGAAGCGACTGGAAAAATTCGGCAAGGTAGTGAAACTGAACGAACGCAAACTTTTCAACACGAAGGATGCATTGTTCTAACCTTGTTTTATCCCTTTAGCAATCCCATCCTCCTTCCCCCTTATCAGGGGAACGAGGAATATGAAAGATTCCCCGACATTTCGGTTGCAAATGCCGGGGAATCTTATTTTTAACACCTGAAGTTCTTTTGCACATTGCCCGGAATTTCACCGGAAAATCCCTGAGATTCTCAGGCAACGGATAACGGACTACCCTTCCTGCTCCTCTTCATTGCCCGAAAGGATAGGCAGGCAAATCCTATACTTCACCGCCAGTATGCGGGTAACGAACACCGTCACACCGCCCACAATCTGACACACGAAAGACTCCATCCCCAGAAGATGGCACATCCAGTAGAAGGTTCCTCCCACCACACAAGCCATCGCATAAATCTCCTTCCGGAATATCAGCGGAATTTCGTTAATGAATACGTCACGTATCACACCTCCCGCAGCCCCGGTGATGCTGCCCATAATGATGGCCACCCAGAAGGGATAGCCCAGCGCGATGCTCTTGCCCACGCCGACCACCGTGAACAGTGCCAGGCCGATACTGTCGAATATGAAGAACGTATTGTGCAGATGGATGAGATGTTTACCGAAGAGGATGACCCACAACAAGGCCAGTCCGGTACAAATCAAGTAAATGGGATCCGTCATCCAGCCCGGGGTGACGTCCAGCAACAGGTCGCGTATCGTCACAAAACCCACCACATACGCTCCAAACCAGTCGAACCGCTTGGCCGAGGCCAGGCGTATGCCACTGATGGCAAAGGCAAATGTGCCAATGAAATCGAGTATCTGAACAAATGTTGGCATTATCACTTTGAGAATTAAAAATTATAAATTAAACATTGAATAAGTGTGTATTTTCAACAGACACTCTGAAAATAATAGGCAAAGTAACAAATAATTTCCCTAAGAAAACGTATTTTTGTCGTATCATTTTTCACCAACTACGACAATGAGAATAACAATCGTATCGGGCGCACGCCCCAACTTCATGAAAATAGCCCCCATCTGCCGCGCCATCGACGCCGCCAGAGAGGCAGGAAAGAACATCTCCTACCGCATCGTCTACACCGGTCCGCAGGATGACACCAGCCTGGATGCCTCGCTCTTCTCCGACCTTTCCATGAGGAAACCGGATGCCTACCTCGGTGTCACCGGACACAACCACTCGCAGGTGGCAGCCTCCATCATGCTCGCCTTCGAGCGGGAGTTGGACGGGCATCCGGCACAAGTCGTACTGGTGGTAGATGACATGACCGCCACTATGAGCTGCTCCATCGTCGCCAAGAAGCGCGGACTGAAGGTGGCGCACGTCATAGCCGGCACACGCTCTTTCGACATGAACATGCCCCGCGAGGTGAACCGCACCATCGTGGACGCCATTTCCGACTATCTCTTCACCGCCGGCATGGTGGCCAACCGCAACCTCAACCAGGAGGGCATGATACCCGAATATATCCACTACGTGGGCAACATACTGATTGACACCATCCGTTTCAACCGCCACCGCCTGGTGCAGCCCATGTGGTTCTCCAGCCTCGGCCTGCGGAAAGGGAACTACCTGCTGCTCACCCTCAACCGCCGCGACCTGCTGGAGAAGAAAGCCGTACTGCACTCCCTGCTCCAGACCGTCATCGAGAAGGCCGGCGGCATGCCTATCGTCGCCCCGCTACACCCCTACGTGCAAAAGGCGGTGAAGTCGCTGGAAGTGAATGCTCCCAACCTGCACATCCTGCCTCCGCAGAGTTACCTGCACTTCGGGTTCCTCATCAACCAGGCACGGGGCATCGTCACCGATTCGGGCAACATCGCCGAAGAAGCCACCTTCCTCGACGTCCCCTGCATCACCCTCAATACCTATGCCGAGCATCCCGAAACCTGGCGCATCGGTACCAACGAACTGGTAGGCGAAAATTCCTTCGCCCTCTCCGCCTCGCTCGACAAGCTGCTGCACGGAGAATGGAAGCACACCACCCTGCCCGACCGCTGGGACGGACGAACGGCGGAACGCATCGTACAGACACTACTGAACGGCAACAATTCATAATCCTCCATAAATTCTATCCCAAGCTTGCAAACGTCTATCCCAAACCTACGGACGCTTATCCCAAGCTTGGGTCTTTCTATCCCAAGGCTTGGGATAGAACTTTCTCCATACGTTGTGCAACTTTATCCTTTATATCCGGCAACTTTTCTATAAGGATTCTGTACGTTTTTTATCTGTATCCGGCAAACAAGACATACGACTTTCACGTTCATTTAACCATATCTCCCGTTTCTTTAGTCTATATTTGCTTCTTGATTAACCTTAATTTGTTAACTTTGCGCCCGAATTATCTGTAACTTATGAAGCAAAGATATACAATTTACGCCCTTTTCCTGCTGTCACTGTTCGTCTCCATCAGCGCATCCGCCCAGATAAAGGGTGTCATCACAGACTCCCTCACGAACGAACCGCTGATGTACATCACCGTACAGTATGAAGGGAAAGGTGTAGGCGGCATCTCCAACGCAAACGGTGAATACCAGGTGGAAACCCGCAAAGGCTGGGATGAGCTGACGTTCTCCGCCGTAGGCTATATCACCAAGAAAGTAAAACTGAAACCCGGCACCCGGGTGCTGAACGTCAAACTGCAATCGGATGACATCATGCTCTCCGAGGTCGTGGTGAAGCCCAAAAAGGAGAAATATTCCCGCAAGAACAACCCCGCCGTGGAGTTCATGAAGAAGGTCATCGAGAACAAGAAGGCACTGAAACTGGAAGAGAACGACTACTACCAGTACCAGAAGTACGAAAAGATGAAGATGTCGCTCAACGACGTCACCCCTGACAAAATGGAGAAAGGCATCTACAAGAAATTCTCCTTCTTCAAAGACCAGGTGGAGGTATCACCCAAGACCAACAAAATGATTCTACCCATCTCCATCAAGGAGACGGCCAGCAAGACCATTTTCCGTAAAAACCCCAAGAGCGAAAAGACCATCATCGAAGGTATGAACTCCACTGGTATCGAAGAGTTCTTCAACACCGGAGACATGCTGGGGACCATCCTTACGGACGTATTCTCCGACATCAACATCTACGACGACGACATCCGGCTGCTGCAACGCCGCTTCGTCAGCCCCATCGGTCGCGGAGCCATCAGCTTCTACAAGTACTATCTGATGGACACACTCATGGTGGACAAGCAGGAGTGCGTGCATCTGACTTTCGTTCCGCAGAACCCGCAGGACTTCGGTTTCACGGGGCACCTCTACGTGGTGAAGGACTCCACCTATGCCGTGAAGAAATGTACCATGAACCTACCCAAGAAGACGGGTGTCAACTTCGTGGAAAACCTCGACATCGTGCAGCAGTTCGAACAACTGCCCGACGGAAACTGGGTGCTGACCGATGACGACATGACCGTGGAACTGCACTTTGTGAAAGGCATCCAAGGCCTGGAAGTACAGCGGACCACCAAGTACAGCGACTATCAGTTCACAGAGATAGAACCCCGCCTCTTCCGCCTGAAAGGAAATGTCATCAAGGAGGCGAACATGCTTGCCAAGAGCGACGAGTATTGGGCGAAAGTGCGCCAAGTGCCTCTCACCAAGAAGGAGAGCACGATGGACGTATTCATGAACCGTATCGAACAGATTCCCGGCTTCAAGTACGTCATCTTCGGAGCGAAAGCCTTGATTGAGAACTTCGTGGAAACGGGCAGCAAGAAACATCCCAGTAAGTTCGACTTCGGTCCTATCAATACAATGATAACCAGCAACTACGTCAACGGCACCCGTTTCCGTCTGAGCGGTATGACAACCGGTAACCTCGACCCGCATTGGAGCCTGAGCGGTTACGGCGCCTACGGAACCAAGGACAAGAAATGGTTCTACTCCGGACAGGTGGCCTACTCCTTCAACAAGCGCGAATACGTATTGTGGGAGTTCCCGAAGCACTACATCGCCTTCAAGTACACCTACGACGTGATGTCTCCTATGGACAAGTACCTCGCCACGGACAAGGACAACTTGTTTGTCGGCTGGAAATGGACGACGGTAGACCAGATGTCCTACATGCGCGATGCCACCCTGACCTACGAACTGGAGACCAATACCGGCTTCTCCGTCCAGGCCATGGCACGCCATCGTAACGACCAACCTGCCGGACAACTGCAATACTGGAAGAACAACGGAGAGACCCCCGGACAATGGGATGAAAAGAATACGCTGGTGCACGACATCACCACCACCGAGCTGGGTGTGACCCTGCGTTACGCTCCCGGCGAGACCTTCGTCAACACCAAGCAACGCCGTGTGCCCGTGTCGCTGGATGCGCCCACCTTCACCCTCTCCCACACCGCCGGATTCAAGGGTGTGCTGGGTGGAGAGTACAACTTCAACCTGACGGAAGCCAGCATCCGGAAGCGCTTCTGGCTCGGCTCGTGGGGCAAGCTGGACGTAACGGCACGTGCCGGTGCGCAATGGAACACCGTTCCCTTCCCCCTGCTGAACCTACCGATGGCAAACCTCTCGTACATCACGCAGAACAACGAGTCCTTCAACCTCATCAACAACATGGAGTTCCTGAACGACCGTTACGCCTCCCTCAACCTAAGCTACGACATGAACGGAAAACTCTTCAACCGCATCCCGCTCATCAAGAAGCTGAAGTGGCGTGAGATGTTCCGCATCCGTGGTCTGTGGGGCACGCTGACGGACAAGAACAACCCATACAAGAGCAACAATCCCGACTTGTTCCTCTTCCCCATGCGCGACGGTGTACCCACCAGCCACGTCATGGGCAAGACTCCCTATGTGGAAGCCAGTGTAGGTATCTACAATATCTTCAAGCTGCTCCACATAGAATATGTACGCCGACTGACCTATACGGATATACCGGGAGTGAAGAAGGGCGGTATACGCTTCATGATATTAATGATTTTTTAAGAGTTACATACTATGCAACCATTAGCAGAACGGCTTAGACCAAGAACATTAGATGAATATATCGGTCAGAAACATTTAGTGGGACCGGGTGCAGTGCTGCGTAAGATGATTGATGCAGGACGTATCTCTTCGTTTATCTTATGGGGCCCTCCGGGAGTGGGAAAGACAACCCTGGCACAGATTATCGCCAACAAGCTGGAAACCCCTTTCTATACACTTAGTGCCGTGACCAGCGGTGTGAAGGATGTACGCGACGTGATAGAGCGTGCCAAGAGCAACCGCTTCTTCTCGCAAGCCAGTCCCATCCTCTTCATCGACGAGATACACCGTTTCAGCAAGTCGCAGCAAGACTCGCTGTTGGGAGCCGTGGAGCAAGGCACCGTGACGCTGATAGGCGCCACCACGGAGAACCCTTCGTTCGAGGTCATCCGCCCGCTACTATCCCGCTGCCAGCTCTATACCCTGAAGTCACTGGAGAAGGACGACCTGCTGGAACTGCTGCAACGCGCCATCACCACGGACACCGTGCTGAAGGAACGGAAAATAGAACTGAAAGAAACCACTGCCATGCTCCGCTTCAGCGGAGGAGACGCCCGCAAGCTGCTCAACATCCTCGAACTGGTGATAGATTCCGAAGCCACCGACCCTGTCCTCATCACGGATGACATGGTGACCGAACGCCTTCAACAGAACCCTCTTGCTTACGACAAGGACGGCGAGATGCACTACGACATCATCTCCGCTTTCATCAAATCCATTCGCGGCAGCGACCCGGATGGCGCCATCTACTGGCTGGCACGCATGGTAGAAGGCGGTGAAGACCCTGCCTTCATAGCCCGCCGCCTCGTCATCTCTGCCTCCGAAGACATCGGACTGGCCAACCCCAACGCGCTGCTGCTTGCCAACGCCTGCTTCGACACGCTGATGAAAGTGGGATGGCCCGAAGGACGTATCCCCCTGGCAGAAGCCACCATATACCTCGCCACCAGTCCCAAGAGCAATTCAGCCTATATGGCCATCAACAATGCCCTGGAACTGGTACGCGAAACGGGCAACCTCCCCGTCCCCCTGCACCTACGCAATGCGCCCACCAAGCTGATGAAGCAGTTGGGCTACGGCGAGAAGTATAAGTACGCCCACGACTACCCCGGCAACTTCGTCAAGCAGCAATTCCTGCCCGACGAACTGAAAGACCGCCGCATCTGGGAACCACAACTCAACCCTGCCGAGCAAAAGCATAAGGAACGGATGCAGCAACTCTGGGGAGAGGAAAAGAAATGGTAAACTATCAATTCAAATTAAAAATTGAAAATTAGAGATTAAAAGTCGGATACAGAAAATCCCCACAACAAATAACTCATAACTCATAACTCCATGAATATAGTAGTATTAGACGGCTATGCCGCCAACCCCGGTGACCTTTGCTGGGACGAATTGCAAGCCTTGGGCGAGTGCACCATCTACGACCGCACCGCCCCTGCGGAAGTATTGGAACGCGCCGCTGGTGCAGAAATCCTGCTGACCAACAAAACCGTGCTCACCGCCGAGCACATGGCGGCACTGCCCGAACTGAAGTATATCGGTGTGCTGGCCACCGGATATAACATCGTAGACACCACTGCCGCCAAAGAACGCGGAATCATCGTCACCAATATTCCCGCCTACAGCACCGACTCCGTAGCCCAAATGGTCTTTGCCCACATCCTAAACATCACCCAGCAAGTGCAACACCACTCCGAAGAGGTGCACCGGGGCCGCTGGACAGCAAGCAAGGACTTCTGTTTCTGGGACACGCCGCTCATCGAACTGCGCGAAAAGAAGCTCGGAATCGTAGGCCTGGGCCACACCGGTTTCACCACCGCCCGCATCGCCATCGGCTTCGGTATGAAGGTATGTGCCTACACCTCCAAGACCAACTTCCAGCTTCCTCCCGAAATCCGCAAGATGGAGCTGGACGAGCTGTTCCGCGAATGTGACATCATCAGCCTGCACTGTCCCCTCACCGACTCCACCCGCGAGATGGTAAATGCAGAACGGCTCCGACTGATGAAGCCCACCGCCATCCTCATCAATACCGGACGCGGCCCGCTCATCAACGAACAAGACCTTGCCGACGCACTTAACAACGGTACCATCTATGCCGCCGGCGTAGACGTACTCTCGCAAGAACCTCCCCGTGCCGACAATCCGTTGCTCTCTGCCCGCAACTGCTACATCACTCCGCACATTGCCTGGGCAAGCACCGCCGCGCGCGAACGCCTCATGCAGATTATGCTCGAGAACATCAAGGCCTACCAAGACGGCAAGCCGGTGAACGTAGTGAATAAATAAGCAAACAACATGGGAAAGTCTGCCGTAAAAGGTCTGTTCTACATCTGCCTGATAGCAGCGACATTTATCTTGGGCGCCATCACCATAGTGGCAGCCTTCTCAGGAAACATGGCTCCGGTCGATTCCGTCATCATGCCATTACTGGGGCTGGCAGTGCCCGTACTCCTGATTGTCAATCTGATAACGGCACTCTGCTGGGCATTGGCCCGTAAGCGCTGGGCACTGATTCCGCTGGTGGCATTCTTCTGCAACTGGGGATATCTGACGTCTGTCTTCCAGCTCCACCTGCCGAAAGACAAGACCCCGGCAGGCAAGTATCTGAAGATAGCCACCTACAACATACACAACTTTGGAGGTGAGATTACCGGTTATTCCTGCAAGGAGATAGCCCGGTACATGCAGCAGGAGGGCGTGGATGTGCTGTGCTTCCAGGAGTTCGGAGACAACAGTGACTTCCCCACAGACAGCATACGGCGCGTACTCTCGCATTGGTCACACGCGCTCATCCCTTCTGAAGACTCCGTCAAGGGCGTACTGCCTATCGCCGTATTCAGCCGCTATCCATTGGCGAACCACCGTTTCATCACTTACCAGCACAGCTCCAACTGTAGCATGATGTGCGATGTAGTGATGGGTACGGATACCATACGTCTGATAAACAACCACCTGCAGACCACCAGCGTTAGCCAGAAGCGCAGGAAGTGGGAACGCGAGCTGGCCACCGACCCGCCGCGAAGTCCAGGCAGCCAAAGATGCCGCAGGCACCCTGCACGAAAACTTCATGAAGCGGGCCACGCAGACTTACGTCATCAGCCACTACGCTAAGACCAGCCCCTATCCCGTGCTGCTATGCGGCGACTTCAACTCAATACCTTCCTCCTACACCTACCATCATTTGAGGAAAACCCTCAAAGACGGATTCCGCACTGCCGGAAACGGATACATGTACACCTACCGCTATGCCAAACGCATGTTGCGTATTGATTACATCTTCCACTCCCCTAGCCTGAAGGGTATCGAATACTACTCTCCGGACCTGGATTTGTGCAGCGACCACAATCCAGTGATTATGGAGGTTGAAATACAATAAAGTAAAGAAAGCCAAAAATAATAAGGGCTGTCCCGGAAATCCCGGAACAGCCCTTGCCTTATCATATTCTGCCATTCAACGGAGGTTATCTGCACCCGATTAGTTGAACACGTAACGGATACCGACTTGCAACTTCCAGCATTCGCTGTAGTTCTGATAGGTGTCGTAAGTCTTGGTAGGATATTCACCGTTCACCTTATACATGGAGAATACCGGAGTCAGGTCAGTGGCGCTCTTCACCCCTTCATACTTCAGGATTCGGTTGCTGTTGGAAACGGTATTGGTCTTGGAGATACCCCATTTGGAGTTGATGAGGTTACCCACGTTCATGATGTCGAAACTCAACTGGAAGCAATGCTTGGTCTTGCCAATCTTGAATTCGAAATCCTCCAGCAAACGGAAGTCAAAGCGGTGCACCCACGGAGCGCGGGCAGCATAAGCCTCGGCATACTGTCCTTTGTGATTCTTCAAGTACGAATCCTGCTCTACGAATTTCCAGAAGGCAACGCGGTCTTCCTCTGTCTTGAAGTTGATTTCACTATCGTCCTTCGGAATGTACATCAAGTCGTTGTTGATACCGTCGCCGTTCATGTCGTTGGTGTAGCAGAAGCTGTAACCGCCGGAAGAATAGCCGGAATAGAACAGATTCAGGTGTGTGCCGCGAAGCAGGCCTTTGTGTCTGAAGGGGATGTAGTAGCCCACAGAAGCAATCACCTTATCGGGAACCACATACTGTGACCGTTGTGCATCCACATAATTGGAACCATCAATCGTGTTCAATCCCTGCCAAGTAGAGATGGGGTCGCTGCCCGGAAGACCGGAAACTTCTTTGGACTCCGTGTGCGTATAGGCCAGCATCAGCATCAGGTCGTCCACCGGCTGGGCATTCACCGTGATGTTTGCCGTATAACCGTAACCTTTGGAAGTATTGTCGAGCACCACGGCATTCTTGCCATTGTAATGCACGAAGTCGCCTGCATATTTCACATTCTTGTCGGGGTTGTCATAAAGAGAATAAGAGTACACCATGCGGTTATCCGCACCATTGAAACGTTGCATACCCGTATGCAGCAGTTCCGTAGTTGTCACGTCTTTTCCATCAGCGCCCTTGACGGTGGTCAGCTTATTGTACTTCCATTCGTCGGGGTTCTTGATATTGATGTTGTTGATGGTAACGGCATTCACATTCTTTGTAAACATGAACTCTCCCGTCACGGTCAAGGGGAAAGATACGGGTACCTGATAGTCCACCGCGATAGACGACTTCCACACCTGCGGCATCTTGAAGTCCTGAGCCACACCGGAAATCTTGCTTCCCGCCACGTGTTTCTCAATCGTGGTGGGGAGGTTGAACTTGTCGATTATCTGGTTCATGTCCGTAATCATGCCGCCTGCCAACTGGTCCAGACGGGAATCATGGCCCACCACCTTTCCATTGTCATATTGGGTCTTAAAGGTAACGGAGTTCTGTACCATAGAAGCATTGGTCGGCATATTGGTGAAGAAAACCAACGGCAGACGTCCGGTAAACACACCCGTACCTCCACGTACTTTCAGCGACTTGTCCTTGAACACGTCCCAAACGAAACCTATACGGGGAGAAATCTGCCATCTGGAATCCGGCCACTTGCCAGTGTCGATGTGCTGCCCGTCGAAGTCAAGCTCATAGATGGCATCGTTTCTCTGGAGGTCGTCGTTGTCGAACATCAAGTTGTCGAAACGGATACCGTAGGTCAGTTTCAGACTGTTGCCGAGGTTCCATTCATCCTGGGCATAGAAACCAAGCTGGTTGAAGGTAACCTGAGCATTGGGGTTGGCCACACCGTTGAAGCCATAAGTCAAAGCGAATGATTCGGGAGCTGCGCCACTCAGGAAATCTTCCAGACTGTTATAGCGGTAATATCCCGTACCGTTACGCATATAGGCGTTGTTGGCAAACTGGTGCTCGTAGCTAAGACCTGCCGTCAGCTTGTGGTTACCGGTGAAGAAGGTGAAGTTATCGGTAATGTTCGTAATCTTGTTCTTCACACCGTTGTTGTAGGTGAACAACTCGTAACCGGCGCTCATATACGGTTCCAGAATCTGGTTTCCGTTCTCGTCCTTGCCTGCCATGATGTCGATAAAAGGGAAAGGAGAAGAGTTGGTGCCGCGCATGTCCTCTATATTGGTGTAGGTGAACAGCAGCTGATTGGAAATCTTATCGGTGAAGCGGCTGTTCAAATCTGCCGCCCAAGACTGCACCTTGTTGTCCATGGAATACATGCTGTTGGCAAACGCCATAGACTGTGTACCTACGCGGTAAGTATTGTTCAGGCGATATCCCGTATCGGAAGAGTTGCCGTTCGGGGCATTCCAAGCCGTATTCTTCGTATTGTTGTAGCGGAGGCTCAAGCGATGGCGGTCCGTGATGTTCCAGTCGATGCGGGCCAGCAGCTTGGTGTTCTCCTCGTCGGCAGGGAAATTGGTGTAGGAGCCTGCATCATAGCCGTATTTGTCCTTCAGATGGTTGTACACCTTCTCCATGTCCGACTTCAGTGTACGGGACACCATACCTTTCGCATCTTCACCGTCCTCTCGCGCGCGATACTTTATAACCTCTCCCGGAGTCTTCTCTTTTTCGTAGTTCACGAAGAAGAACAGTTTGTTCTTGATGATAGGACCGCCCAGCGTGAAGCCGTAGGTAGTCTTGGACTCGTCGGAACGTGCTCCCAGGTCCTCGCCGTTGATGCGGTTACCGCGCATGTCCTGGTTGCGGTAATAGGTATAGGCAGTACCTCTGAACGTGTTCGTACCACTCTTGGTAATGGCGTTGATGCCGCCGCCTATGAAGTTCGTCTGGCGCACGTCGAAGGGAGCCACCACTACCTGCACCTCTTCGATGGCATCCATGGAGATAGGGTTGCCGCCGCCGGGAAGGTTGGAGCTAAGTCCGAAGTTATTGTTGAAGTTGGCACCGTCGATAGTGAAGTTCGTGGAACGTCCGTCACCGCCGGCAAAACTCATGCCGTTAGCATAGGGAGAAAGGCGGGCAATGTCACTGATGCTGCGGTTCACGGTGGGAAGCTGCGTCATCTGTGCAGACGAGATATTGGTAGTGGCACCCGTCTTTTCAGCGGTGAACTTGGTCTTGGCAGCCGTCACAATCACTTCGTTCAGCAACTCGGAAGATTCACTCATCTCTACGTTCAGGTTGTATACCTCACCCAGCTGAAGGGTGATGTCCTTATAAATAACCGTCTGATAGCCGATGTAGGAAATCTCCACCCGGTAGGGACCACCGGTGCGCATACCCTGGATGGAATAGCGTCCGTCAACGTTGGTCACGGTTCCGTAGCGCGAACCGGAAGGCTGGTGAACAGCCTGGACAGTGGCGCCGATAATGGGCTCATTACTTGCATCCGTCACCTTACCTGCCATAGAGGCAGTGGTGACCTGCGCATCTACACCCACGGTGGCCAGTAACAGCAGCACCGTCAGTATAATTCTTACTCTCTTTAACATAATGTCTTTTAAATTAGTTTCTTAAAACGTTATATTTCTTAAAACATTGGCAAAGATACGCAAAATTATATATAAAGGCATTACAACGCGATTACATTTTTTAAGGATTTATTCAATACAAGGCAGTACCACTGTGAAACGGCTTCCACGGCCTTCCTCGGACTGGAGTTCGATGCGTCCTCCCATCTTTTCGACAATGAGCACACAGATGGACAAGCCCAGCCCGACGCCTTGGGAAAACTCGCTGCGCTTGTAGAAACGCTCGAAAATCATCTTCTGCTCGCTGTGCGGAATGCCTATGCCGGTGTCTTCCACATAAAGATGTACCTCGCTCATGCCGGACGGACAGCAATACCCCAGCCGGATGCTGCCTCCTTTCGTAAACTTGTTGGCATTGTTCAGGAAGTTGGTGAGTACCTGTGTCAGTCGCATGGGGTCTACATTCACCTGCACATCTTCGGGAGGGAAATCCTTGAGGAACTGCAACGGCGGCCGGATAAGCAGGCTATGCGTCTGATAGACGTCATCGAGCAACCGGCACACGCTCTCCCGCTGAAAGGTGAACGAGAGGTTACCCGACTCGATGCGCGACAGTTCCAGCACATCGCCCACCAGCTTCAGCAGCAGTTTGGTATTGGTGTTGATAATGTCCACAAACTCCTGCCGCTCTTCGTTTGAAAACTCCGGCTCATTGGCCAGCATGTCCGAGAAGCCGACAATGGCATTGAGCGGAGTGCGGATCTCGTGGCTCATGTTGTTGAGGAACGACTGTTTCAGTTCGGCCTGCTCCGCCAGCTCGCGGGATTCTATCAGCTCCTGCTCGTGGTCTTTCAGTTCCTGGATATTCTGCAGCAATCCGGCTATGATGGGTGCGTGTCCGGGGGTGTGGATGGTATTGTAGCTGAACTCCCACCACTGGAACTCACCGGTGAAGTTACAGCGATACTGCCCCTTGTGGTGCGTGCGTTCATGCCTTGTCGCTATGTTCTTGCGGAAGGCGGGTAAGTCGTCGGGATGGATGTAGGGAGTGATTTCATCGAGCAGAAGACGGCCGGGGCGATGATGAATAAGCTCGCAAAACTGCGAGTCGCAGGACACGGAATCTCCCTCCAGTCGCCAGGCGTAGGTAGAATTTCCTTCGATGGCCAGGCAGAGGGTCTCATGCTCGTAGAGGAGGTTTCGCAATGCCTCACGCTTGCGCCTGCGTTCGCGCAGCAGGCTGAAGGAGAGCAAGACTATCACCGTCAGCACGAAGACTGCGCCCAAGATGGAACCGATAAGTATAGGATAGCGGTAGCGCTCCGAAAAAGGGATATACATCACAGTGTACTCTGCCGGAATGCTCTCGAGCGGGATGCCATACTTCTGCAGCACATGCCAGTTCAGCACGTACTGCTTGGCGCATTCCGTCACCTGCTGCCGGGGCATCCGCCCTTCGAGGCGTTCCTTGATACCGGTCGCCATGTATCTTATCTGGCTTTCCAGTGGAGTGAAATATCCTCCCAGCAAGTAGTCGGCAAAGCCGAAGCCCTCGTTGATGGTCTGAAACGTGGGATTGTCGAAGAGCATGCCCACACGCTTGGTGGTATAGTCTCGCTTGGTGTAGAGCAGCAACGTATTGTCGCCGCGTCCCAGCCACATCAGATGGCGTATCGCTATGGAGTCGCTCGTCATGCGCACAATCTTCGTGGTGTCCAGCAACACGTCTATGTTCTGCCGTTTCAGTATAGGGCTGATAGTCTCCCTCTCGCGCACACGGTGATAGGAGGAACCGGCAAAGTAAGCACCCTCGGTAGAGGTCACGATGGCGAACCCCTGCCCACGACACTGCTCATTCAACGCATGCCATATCTTGCGGTCCAGAAACACTTGTCCGTTCATCAGGCAGATGCGCGACTTTCCCATGATACTCTCTATCATGCGTATGGTACGCAAGTAATCGGGCGTGTCGGCATAGCCCGTGATGTTGGGGTATTGCAGGAGCAGAGATATGTTGGGATAGTTCACACCGCTGAACACAACGGGTATTTCATGCGCCAACGGGTGTCTGCATGCCATCAGCGCATAGGCAGCCTGGTCGTCGAGCACGGCTATCAACTCGGCTCCCCAGGCAGAGAGGTCGTCCACGAAACCGGCCATACGGAGGTTTTCTGCCTCCTCCATGTAGCGGTCGCAGTCCAGATAGTATTCGCGTACATCGCAGTCCAAGCCGAGAAGGCTGAACTCTTTTTGCAACAGTTCCAGAGCCTTCGCAGCAGGCGGATAGCCCGGCTCGAAAGAGTGTATCAGCGCAATACGCCGTGTCTCCGCATGGGCAGGGTGTGCACACACGAGGCAGAGAGAAAGAATCAATATGTATCCGGCAACTGCCTTTATGTGCTTCATATCCGGAAGGTCCTTTTCGACTTGTATCAGCAAAGATACGAATGTTTTTTAAGAATAATGGACTATTTCTTCTGTTTCTGTAACAAAGAATACGTTTTCTTAAATCATTGACACATCCCAACTTATCTTTCAGAGGATTTACCGAATATCCCTAAAGAACCGATTCTTCGTCCAGTATTCCAAAGTGGAGATCTATTTGTTCTTAACCTTCGGCAACACCGCATTCAGTACCATATATCCCAACATACCGGCAACAATCGTTCCCAGCAATACACCAAACTTCGCCTGGTTCAGCAGATCCGGATATTCTCCTGCAAAAGAAAGGTTGGCAATAAATAAAGATACCGTAAAGCCAATACCCCCCAACAAGGATACTCCGGCAACACTTCTCCAATTCATTCCCGGAGGCATTGAGGACAAACCACTCTTGACCGCCAGCCAGGTAAACAGAAAAATACCGATAAACTTGCCAAGAAGCAATCCTGCAGCCACCGCTATACTAACAGCTCCAACAACGCCACCGCCTCCACTGAACACCACACCGGCATTGGCAAAGGCAAAGAGCGGCAGTATCACAAAGTTTACCGCACCATGCAAATTGTCTTCCAGGGATTGCAAAGGACTAATTACATGATCAGAAGCGCGCTCCACTTGTTTTAGAGTGGCAATCTGCTCATTGGTCAATATAATATTATCTGATTTGGTAACCGGAAAATCACCGATAATGTCGCGGATGCGTTTAATGTATTTCCCGGCATCCAAACGGGGACGGGCCGGTATTACAAAGGCCAGTATCACTCCGGAAATAGTGCTGTGAATGCCCGACTGAAGGAACAAATACCAAATAATTACCCCGATAAGCAGGAAGAATATCTTCTGTGTCATACCGAATTTCCCCATATAGTAAAGGAAGAAATAAAGGACAGCAGCTACAATAAGATATCCGTATGCCACTTCGGAACTATAGAAAATGGCAATAACCAGAATGCCGCCAATATCATCGACCACTGCAAATGCCGTCAGGAAAATTTTCAGACTCAAAGGCACCCGTTTACCCAGCAGACTGAGTACACCCAATGAAAAAGCAATATCCGTAGCCATCGGTATAGCCATACCGCGCGTTTCCGGAGTACCCTGAACGACCAAAAGTGAATAGACAATGACCGGCACCAACATACCGCCACATGCCGCTACAAAGGGTAAAGAAGCCTTACGAAAGGAAGAAAGTTCACCCACCAGCAGTTCCCGCTTTATCTCCAACCCCACAGCCAGAAAGAAAACAGTCATCAAGCAGTCGTTTATAAACTCAATCATTTTCAACGGATGACCGCCATGGGAGAACAAATTAAAGTCTCCGATGCGCAGATGCAGTTCCTGCAAAAGAAAGCCCTGATACAACGGAGCCATCGGCGAATTAGCAATAACGGCCGCCAAAATAGCCATCAAAAACAGCAAGATGCTCGCCGCTATATTCAGCGACGAGAAGTTTTTCACAGTACGTAAAATAATCATAAAGAAGTATATTTGATTTAAGATTTCATCCTTTCGACATCAATCCAGCTTCAAGACTGCCAGGAACGCTTTCTGAGGTACCTCCACATTACCAATCTGTTTCATACGCTTCTTACCTCTCTTCTGTTTCTCAAGCAATTTTCGTTTACGGCTCACGTCACCTCCATAACATTTGGCCGTTACGTCCTTACGCACAGCCTTAATCGTTTCCCGGGAAATAATCTTGGCACCGATAGCAGCCTGAATGGCGATATCGAACTGCTGTCTCGGAATCAGGTCTTTCAACTTCTCGCACATCCGGCGTCCCAATTCGTAGGCATTGTCAAAGTGTGTCAAGGTAGAAAGAGCATCCACCGGCTCACCGTTCAGCAAAATATCCAGCTTCACCAGTTTGGAAGGACGAAAACCGTTGGGATGATAGTCAAAAGAGGCATATCCCTTAGAGATACTCTTCAATTTATCATAGAAATCGATAACTATTTCGCCAAGAGGCATGTCATAGTATATTTCTACACGGTTACCTGAAATATATTCCTGCTTCACCAGCTCGCCACGCTTGCCCAGACAAAGAGTCATGATAGGGCCAATGTAATCAGTAGTGGTAATCACCGAGGCACGGATATAGGGCTCCTCAATACGGTCTATCATGGTAGGGTCGGGCATGCTGCCGGGGTTATGCACTTCGGTCATATTTCCCTGCTTGTCATAGATATTGTAGGAAACGTTGGGCACGGTGGTGATAACGTTCATGTCAAATTCGCGGTCAAGGCGTTCCTGCACAATCTCCATATGGAGCAGCCCAAGGAAACCGCAACGGAAACCAAAGCCCAAAGCTAATGAAGACTCAGGCTGGAAAGTCAGCGAAGCATCATTCAACTGCAACTTCTCCAAAGAAGAACGCAAGTCCTCGAAATCTTCCGCCTCGATGGGGTACACACCGGCAAAAACCATCGGCTTCACCTCCTCAAAACCGGCGATGGCCTCTTCGCAAGGACGGGCAATATGCGTAATCGTATCACCTACTTTCACTTCCTTAGAGGTTTTGATACCCGAGATGATATAGCCCACATCCCCCGTACGCAACTCCGGACGTGGCATCATTTCCATTTTGAGCACTCCGATTTCATCCGCATCATATTCCTTGCCTGTATTGAAGAATTTCACTTTATCCCCTTTACGAATCACACCGTTCACTATCTTGAAATATGCAATGATACCACGGAAAGAATTGAAGACAGAATCGAAAATCAACGCCTGCAACGGAGCTTCCTCGTCACCCTCCGGATGAGGGATACGCTCAATGACCGCAGCCAGAATCTCTTCCACTCCCATGCCTGTTTTGCCGGAAGCACGGATAATTTCATCACGCTTGCAGCCCAACAGTTCGACGATCTCATCCTCCACTTCCTCGGGCATGGCGCTTGCCATGTCACATTTGTTGATGACGGGGATAATCTCCAAATCATGCTCAATCGCCATATAGAGGTTTGAAATGGTCTGCGCCTGCACTCCTTGCGAAGCATCTACAATAAGCAACGCTCCTTCACAAGCGGCGATGGAACGTGACACCTCGTACGAGAAGTCAACGTGTCCCGGAGTGTCTATCAAGTTCAGAATATACTTTTCGCCTTTATATGTATACTCCATTTGTATGGCATGGCTCTTGATGGTGATACCTCTTTCCTTCTCAAGGTCCATGTCATCCAGCATCTGTCCGTTAGTTACTTGTATAGTATTGGTAAATTCCAGCAGACGGTCTGCCAAGGTTGATTTACCGTGGTCGATATGGGCAATAATGCAAAAATTTCGTATATTCTTCATTGTCAATAACTATCTATTAATTGGGTGCGCAAAGATAATGAAAACAGAGCAAATAAAAAAAATGCGTTGATAACATATTCATGTACCAACGCATCTTTTTATAACATTCCAATCAATTCCTCGCTTAGTTCAGCTTTACAAACAATTCGCCTTCCACTTCAGAAGTAGAGACCTTGTCTTCTCTTAACAACCAGCCCAATCCCAGGAAGAAGTCCTTGTCGATCAGTTTAGTTGCTTTCTTGATTTGCTTGTGAGTCAAGCCATCTGTGCCATTCAGTGCAGTCCAAATCTGTCCTGCAACATTACCAGCTTTTTCTTTTAACATTTCTATTTGCTTTTAGTTAAACGTTATCCTCATCTCCAAAGATAGAGATGTCGGTGTTTTTATATCGCTGCAAAGATAGGTATATTTATGTTATACAACACGTTATTAGGCACTTTTTTTCTTACTAAGGAGTAAAAAAGTTCTTTTTTCTTACTTTGAGGACGTTTTTTCCAGGTATTCGGTCCAAATTTGGGCAGCTACCTCTACCATCCTGGCACACGGGCGTTTAGCATAATACTGCTCGGTACGGGCTTCCGGAACGGACGAACCTTCCGGTTTTCTCAACCCCAACAATTCAGCACATATCAAAGAGCCATTTCGTTTCTTGAATTCAGTAGCCAGCTCCTGCACCAACGCATAGTTTGCCGCCTTACCTTCACGGTCCTTGCCTTCCACAGCTCCTTTTTCCAATCCGGCCAATAGGAACATGCCGCATGCAGCACCGCATGTCTGCCTCATACGACCTATGCCACCACCAAAAGAAGCGGACATCCGGAAAGCCTGCTCTTCTGTAAAACCATACATATCTGCAAAAGCTCCCACTACCGATTGCGAACAGTTATAGCCACTCTTGAAAAGCTCCACAGCTTTTTCGATTCTGTCTTTTGTTTCCATAATCATTCTGTAATTTCCAACAACATCGGGCAATGGTCCGAGTGGACAACGTCACCCAATATTCTCGCCTCCTTCAACATCGGACGCACCGGCTCACTCACCATGCAATAATCAATACGCCACCCTTTGTTCTTGGCACGTGAGTTAAAGCGATAGCTCCACCACGTGTATTCCTGCTTGTCGGGATGAAGCCAACGGAAGGAATCTATGAATCCCGCATTGAGAAAGCGCGTCATCCACTCCCGCTCTTCAGGCAGGAAGCCACTGTTAGTGGCATTCCTGATAGGGTCGTGAATATCCATTGCCTCATGGCAGATATTATAATCACCGCAAAGAATGAGTTTAGGACGCGTACGTTCCAGCTCCAATACATATTCCTGGAATTTCTCCAACCAGACCATCTTAAAGGCCTGGCGTTCATCACCGCTGGTACCGGAAGGATGATAAACACTCACAACGGACACATCACCGAAGTCGGCACGGATAAAGCGCCCTTCGTTATCATATTCTTCAATGCCCATGCCGTACTCCACATGGTCCGGTTCTTGCTTGCTCAGAATAGCGACTCCACTATACCCCTTCTTCTGTGCAGAATATAGATAATGCTTATACCCCAAAGCATCCAGCGCTTCTGCCGGATACTGTTCCGGTTGCAGCTTTGTTTCCTGCAAACAAAGCACATCCGGCTGCTCTTGTGCCAGCCACTCGGGAAAACCTTTTGTCACGGCAGCCCTCAGCCCATTTACGTTATATGTAATAATCTTCATACTACTTATTTGATTTCTTAAAAATGAATTATTCAAGATGTCAACTCGGATACCAGCAGCATGATATTCAGCACAGTGACCACCGCAGCAATGGCATAAAGTACAAATGTACTCCATTTGCTGTTTACATACTGCCCCATCACTTTGCGCGAAGAAGTCAGTCCTACTTGCAGGAAAACCGTGAACGGCAGCTGGATGCTCAGTATCATCTGTGAAATCAGCAGTCCTTTGAACGGGTCTCCGATAAAGAAAATCAGCAGCAGTGCAATGCCCAGCGACAGAATCACACCCACCTGCGAGTGACTGTCTTTGATATGATAGGATTCTCCGAAAATACCGGCAAAGATAGAACCTGCCGCCATACCGCTGGTTATCGTAGAAGATATACCCGCCATCAGTAATGCCAATGCAAAAACCACGGCAGCACTGTTCCCCAGCAACGGCTCCAGCAAGGATTTGGCCTGCTGCAACTCTTCCACCTGAATACCGCTTTTAAAGAAAGTTGCCGCAGCCAGCAGTATCATGGCACTGTTGATGGCCCATCCCACAATCATAGAGAACAGCGTGTCGAACAATTCATATTTCAACACCTTACGGATGGATGCATCATCTTTCTTATTATATTCATGGCTCTGTATCACTTCCGAGTGCAGAAACAGATTATGCGGCATCACCACCGCACCGAGCACACTCATGATAATCAGCATGCTCCCATGCGGGAACGAAGGTGTCACCCACCCTTGTGCAGCCAGCGACCAATCTATCTTCACCAGAAACAGCTCATAGATAAAGGAGAGCCCGATGACCGAAACAAAAGCAATGATGGAACGTTCTATCTTCTTGTAGGAATTAGTGAAAAGCATGACGACTACAAATACGGTAGTCAAGATAGAGCCCCATATGATGGGAATGTCAAACAGCATCTGCAAAGCGATGGCACCTCCCAATATCTCTGCCAGCGAAGTCGAGATGGAAGCCAATACCGCTGTACCCAATATGGGACGCGACACCCAGGAAGGAGTATATTTGGTAGCGGCTTCGGACAAGCACAAGCCGGTTACAATTCCCAGATGCGCCACATTATGCTGCAATACAATCAGCATGATAGTGGATAAAGTCACGACCCACAGCAATGAATAGCCAAATTCAGACCCTGCCGCAAAATTAGATGCCCAGTTCCCCGGGTCAATAAAGCCCACAGTCACCAACAGTCCGGGACCTATATATTTAAAAACGTCCAGACCGCCCAGATAGCGTTTGTGGTCTCTCCGTTTCAAGTCTTTAAAAATATTCTTCATTATGTCTGTTCAATTAAGAGCGTAAAAATACTTAAATAATAACAAATACCTCCATGTTAGGTTCAAAAAAAGCCCCTGGCATCTTTCAATGTCAAGGGCTCTCATCCATTCTTTCAGGCAGTAGGCTCAATACCCCATCTCGTGCAATGCCTTGCACAATTGGTCGGGGCAGGAAGTGGAACGTCTTCCGCAGCGAATTCCTTCCAAACGGGCAATCACCGCATCTACCGGCATGCCTTTCACCAAACGTGAAAGTCCTTGCAGGTTTCCATTACATCCACCCCAAAATGCCACTTCTTTCACAATACCATCTTCCACATCCAGTTCGATGTTACTACTACACGTACCTTGCGTCTTGTATGTATATGTCATTATTCTCCGCCTTCTTCCGGTTTCATGTTAGTATAAACCGTCTGTACATCATCAAACTCTTCGAGACGCTCTATCATCTTGTCGATGGTTTCGCGTTGCTCGGGAGTCACATCCTTCATATCGTTCGGGATATAGGTAAACTCTCCACCGACATCTTCAAAACCGCACTCTTCCAAATGTTTCTGGATAGCTGCATAGCTTTTCGGATCACCATAAATAGTGATAGTACCTTCTTCTTCATCCTCTTCGTAGTCTTCCTCTACGTCATAGTCTATCAAGTCAAGAATGAGTTCCTCCATATCGATACCGTCTTTCTTCTTGAAAGTGAACACACACTTGTGGTCAAACAAGAAAGCCAGTGAACCCATTGTTCCCAAGTTACCGCCGAACTTATTGAATACGGAACGCACATCGGCTACTGTACGGGTAGTGTTATCGGTCAGTGTATCCACAAAAACAGCTACACCGTGAGGACCGTATCCTTCATAAGTCATACCCTTATAGTCGCTCTGGTCCTTACCCATCGCATTTTTGATAGCACGTTCAATATTATCCTTCGGCATGTTTTCACGCTTACAAGTAGCGATAACCGAACGCAGTGTCGGGTTGTTTTCCGGCTCCGGACCACCGGCCTTCACCGCAATAGCAATTTGTTTACCCAGTCTTGTAAAGGTCTTTGCCATGTGACCCCATCTTTTCAATTTGGCAGCTTTTCTATATTCAAACGCTCTTCCCATTGGAACTGTATTTTAAATTATGAATTATAAATTCTGAATAATGAATCAACGCAGTTTGGCATTCAACTTGTCCTCCAGGTTCTTCACTAGTTTGGACATAATCTTGTCAATCTGCTTATCGTTCAACGTGGCATTCTCATCCTGCAGCAGGAAGCTCACCGCGTAACTCTTCTTACCGACTTCCAGATTCTTACCCTCGTAAACGTCGAAGAGAGAAACCTCCTTCAGCAGCTTTTTCTCCGTCTCGTAGGCAATCTTCTCGATTTCCGCAAACTGCACTTTCTTGTCGAGCAGTAACGCCAAGTCGCGTTTCACGGCAGGGAACTTGGAGATTTCCGTATAGCTCACCTTCACATTGCGGATAGCCTTCAGCAATTCTTTCCAGTTGAAATCGGCATAGTAAACCTCGTTGTCAATATCGAATGCCTTCAGCAGCTTCTTTGTTACAATACCGAAAGTAGCCAACCGCTTTCCACCCCTTGTCTGTACGGATAAACCGGCAGCATAGATGTCATCAGTCAGATTGCCGACAACCAAATCATGCATGTGCAGCCCCAATCTGGCAAAGACATTCTCAACGTATGCCTTCAGCTCATATACCGAGCTGTTCTCATCCGGATGAGCCCATGAGTTGGTCACCCTCTTGCCAGTCACCCACAAACCAAGATGATAGTCTTCGGAATAAGCGGCAAGCACCTTTTCCGGATTCTTCTTCTCCTCGTTGAAGTGATAACAATTACCGAATTCAAAGAATTTCAGGTCTGCATTCTTACGGTTGGCGTTGTGCGAGATGCTTTCCAATCCACCGAAAAGCAGTGTCTGACGCATGGCATTCAAGTCTGCACTCAACGGATTCAGCAACATTACCAGATTCTTTGACGGATAAGACTCCAAGTTGTCATAGTAAGCGGCACGCGTCAACGAGTTGTTCAGAATCTCATTGAAACCACAGCCCACCAGCTGCTCGGCAACCAGGTTCTGCAGTTTGTTGGATTTATCATATTCACCCTTGGTAGTCAGGCAAGACTTCAAGGTAGTCGGAATCTCCACATTATTATATCCGTAGATGCGCAGAATATCCTCTATTACATCGCAATCGCGCTGCACGTCCACACGGTAAGGAGGAACATCCAGTGTAAGCCCTTCGGCTGTCTCGTCTACAATCTTCATTTCCAGACTTGTCACGATGCTCTTGATGGTATCCACCGGAATAACTTTACCAATCAGTGAGTTCAGAAGAAATGGTACCTCCGGCAAGTTCCTTTACCATCAAAGCAGCCAGCTTCAGGCAGTAAATAGTGGCATTCGGGTCAATACCTCTTTCAAAACGGAAAGAAGCATCTGTGTTCAACGCATGGCGACGGGCTGTCTTGCGCACCCATGTGGGATGGAAGTAAGCACTTTCAAGGAACACATCCTTGGTGGTTTCCGTAGAACCGGAATCCAGACCGCCGAACACACCGGCAATACACATCGCCTCTTCCTTGTTGCAAATCATCAGGTCGCGTTCGTTCAATTTACGCTCCACGCCATCAAGAGTTACAAACGGAGTACCTTCCGGCATGGTCTTTACAATCACCTCACCGCCTTTAATCTTATCTGCATCGAAGCAGTGCAGCGGCTGGCCGAAAGCATGGACGATATAGTTGGTAATATCCACCACATTATTGATAGGACGCAGGCCGATAATACGCAACTTGTTCTGCAACCATTCGGGGCTTTCTTTCACTGTAACCCCTTTCACCGTAACGCCGGCATATCGGGGACATGCCTCGCTGTTCTCTACAGTTACTTTAATATCCAAGTCGTGATTTTCTACCGCAAAAGCGTCTACCGAAGGTTTCTTCAAGGTAGCCTGCTTACCGTTCTGTATCAAGTAGGCGTACAAGTCGCGTGCCACCCCATAATGTGAGCAAGCATCGGCACGGTTGGGAGTGATGTCCACTTCCAGCACGTAATCGCTCTTGATGTTATAGTAGTCCTTGGCAAGCGTACCCGGAACAGCTGTTTCCGGCAGTACGATGATGCCTGCGTGGTCCGTACCGATACCGATTTCATCTTCAGCACAAATCATGCCGACAGATTCCACGCCACGAAGTTTTGATTTCTTGATGGTAAAGCATTCGTCACCGTCATACAGTTTTGTACCCAACGTGGCTACTACCACTTTCTGTCCGGCAGCTACATTCGGAGCGCCGCATACAATCTGCACGGGTTCACCTTGTCCCAGGTTCACCGTAGTGACGTGCATATGGTCTGAGTTAGGATGAGCTTCGCATGTCAGCACTTCGCCGATGACCAGTCCTTCCAGTCCGCCTTTAATAGTTTGCACCTCTTCCACACTTCCCGTTTCCAGTCCGATGGAGGTCAGTGCCGCAGCAACTTCATCCGGTGTCAAATCGAAATCGACATACTCTTTCAACCAATTATAAGAGATATTCA
>OHTN01000248.1_pt1 | contig 37437 bp, 60 predicted proteins | sample 1578971 | NCBI WGS metagenome assembly OHTN01 (sample SAMEA3879509, study PRJEB24766) | human gut metagenome | biome: human-associated habitat; feature: feces | place: USA | collected 1985/1987 | reverse complement strand
GCACCTCCACGGCGCGGCCCGCTGTGATCCGGTAGCGCATGAGCTTTTTCACCTGGTTCTCCTCCTTTGGCTGGTGCTGGTCGAGATCTTAGCGGTCTAAGGGCCCCGCATAGGAACACGCGCGCGTTCCTCAATTTAATATATAATGTAGGGCATTGGCCCTCTGCGCCGCCCCCGAAGGGCCGGAGGCGGCGCACAATGTCATGCCGCAAAGGGCGGGCTCCAAAGCCCGCCCTTGTTTTCCTTCCTTTTGGGGCCTCGCCGGTACTTGTCCACGATCCTCCGGCGCTCCGCCTCGGTTGTCTGCGCCACCAGTTGCCCATAAGTCAGGCCACGCCGCCGCGCCGCGATGCACAGGGCAATCAGCTCCACGTCTGCCATGGTTGTCTCTCCTCTCTGCGCCCCTCCCAACCAGGGCGAGGGCAATCTGTAACTGCGCGCCCATTCCCAGGCGCCGGAGGTCAATATCCATCCAGCATCGCCTCCACACTGTCAAATAACTGGGTGCTGTACTGGCCTGGGGTCCATCTCTCCAACCGTACCAGCATGGGCACCGACCAGACGGACGCTGCCCGCTGGGTGCTCACCCGCACCCGCAGCGCCCCCAGCGTCCGCTCAATCTCCATTTCTCGGCAGTGCCGGTGGGCCCGGGCGATGGTGTCCAGGTCCTTGCCTGTCAGCAGCTCATCCATCGGTGTCCATTTTCGTGCCGCAGCTATGGCACCACGGGTGCGTATCAGGGACATCGTTCCCGCGCACCTCCTCACCACACTCGGAGCACTCCCACAAATCATACACAGGCGCGCCATCTGCATACCCATCATACTCCAGGCCGATCCACCGCCCATGCCGCACCGGGGCCACATATCCGCCCAGCCGGTTTAAGGCTCTCTCACAGGTAGGACACAAATCTTGCGGTGTGGCTGTCCCAAACCACTCCCCACACGCTTTACACTCAGCCATCCTGCTCCTCCATTTTCGCCATAATCTCCGCCTTCCGCCGCATACACCAGGCGAACACCGGGAACTTAAAATTCTTTTGGGTGGAGCACTGCGGCAAAAACCCGCAGGTCTCACAGTGCCCGTCCACGATGGCCTGAGAGATCGCCAGCCCCTCGGCCTGCTTTTCGGGCGGGTATGGCCGGTCAAACATGGCGATGTGCGTATATGATTTACAGCTCATGCCTCCACGCTCCTCTCCTCATCCTCCAGGTACATCGGACACTGGATCACCGTGTAGGAGGTCATCCCGTGGACCCGCACCTGTTTTTTGGCCGTCCAGCCGGGCACCGGCTCAAACCGCACCCGGTGCTCTATCTCGTCATACTCACACCAGGGGCATCCCATGGTCCCCAGAGCCCGGCGGCAGCTCCAACATAAGGTCATCATAGCGCTCAAAACGGCAGTTTGCCGTCATCCTCCAGGTCCTGGAGTTCCCCGGCCGGCGGGGGTGGGAGCGTCCCCTCGTCGGCGTTGCCCTCGCTGGGCTGGGTGGCCTTGGCCCCGGCAAAATAGATGCCGTCGGCGATCACCTCGGCGCTGCGGCGCTTGCCGCCATCCTTGTCGGTCCAGTCCCGGATCTGGAGGCGGCCCTCCACCACGGCCAGCTGGCCCTTGCGGAAATACTGCTGGACAAATTTTGCCCGGGCCTCCCAGGCCACCACGGGGATCCAGTCGGTGACCCGCTCGCCGCTGGCCTTGTCCTTGAAATCCCGGTCCACCGCCAGGGAGAAGGAGGCCACCGGCCGCCCCGCCTGGGTGTACCGTAACTCCGGGTCCCGGCCCAGCCGGCCCATGATGATGATCCTATTCAGCACGTTTTTCCCATCCTCTCATCGCCCTGCGGAGGGCCAGCCAGCTCAATAATGCCACCGTCTCTGTGGACAGACCCTCTTTGATGGGCTGTCCGCAGCACGGGCACGGGTCTCCGGGTTTTAACAGTTTCATCATGCCGCCTCCTTTTTCTTCGCTCTCCGCTTGGGCAGTTTGGGCGTCCCGTCCTCATTCCGGTGGCTCCCGGCCCGCAGCCACCGGAGCCAGGCGTCTAAAAAGTCCTTGTGTACCTCCCGCGGCTTGGGGCTGCCCGCCAGGGTGTCGTTGTGGTAGCCGTGGATCTGCCGGATTTTATTGCCGTCCATCTCGATGGTGACATATGGGGTATGCGGGTCGTCCGCCCGCCGGAGAAACAGGATGGTGCATACCCCACTCATGTGCCGCGATGCGTAGCCGCCTACGCAGTGGGCCAGGACCTTGCCCTCCCGCCGGATGGCCCCGGCTGTGGCCGGAAATATGATCCGCAGGCCGTCCAGCTCGAACTCATACTTTAGGCGCCGCTCCTTGAGGGATACTGCACGACGGGATCCCTCTGTCCTGGCCTGCGTGTCGGCCAGCTCTGCCACCGCCACGTCATGGGCGGTATACAGCTGCTCCGGCCAGAGCACCGCGCTGTGCTCCATGCACCGGCCCAGGGCATAGGCCGCGTCCAGGTAATCCCGGTAGAGCTCAAACAGGGTGCAGTAATAGTCCTCGTTTTGGACAAAGACCCCGTCAAAGTATCGCAGCAGCTGGTCTGGGTCCAACCGGTACCGCTTGGCCAGCCGCAGAACCTCCATGGGATCCAAATGGGCGCCCCACAGATTGCAGAAGTCGATGCAGAATGGCAGGTCCCAGGCCTTGTTCCAGTGTCTGCGCACATAGTTCCGCACCTCCAGCACCTTCATGTGCGGATGGACCCCCATGATCCAGGCCAGTTCCCGCTTGTCCACCCCAAACGCCTTCCGGGGGTCGCTCTCCTCCCAGCACATGGCCGCTGCATTTTTCTTCCGGCTCCATACCAGGTCTGCAATGGGCTGCCAACACCCCGCCTTGGACAGCATCTCAATCTGCCTGGGGTAGATGGAGTAGGCGGTGAGATAGGAGATCAACTCATGGATTTTCACCGGATACCTCCCGGCCCCGCCGGGCCGGTACTGCCACCGGTCAAAAAATCCGCAATACCCGAAGAAGGGGTGGCTCTCCAGTTCCTCCCGGTTGAGAACGGAATAAGGGCTGTGATTGTACCAAGAGATGGAGCCGGCCTTAAACGGCTCCTGGACCAGCTTTTTTCGCCCCAGCTTGCCCCGCTCATAGGTGATGCGGGGGTGCTTGTCATCCCACTGGTGGTCCACCTGCATCACCTCGCCCTGGGCAAACCGATAGCCGCTGGAGCACCAGGCGACTGGGCCCGCGGTCAGCGCCGCCTCATCGGCGTAGTCCTTGTACAGCACCAGGGCGTCGGCATAGAGGGCGTCTCCTTTGGCGCGGAGGAGCACCGTCAGCTCCGTCTGCCGCAGGGATTTCCGGCCCTTGGCCCTGGACAGGTCGATGGCCGTCACCTTCCGCCCACACCAGGGGCAGGTCAGCCGGGCCTTGTGCCTCAGATCCATCAGGGTCCAGTGCTCCTGATCCTGGGTCCGTGTGAGGTAGGGGCGGGCCTCCTTGTGCCCGCAGCAGGAAGCCCACAGATTGATCCCGCTCAATCCCATCAGTTCGCCCGCCCGGCTGAAAAACAGGTAGTGGGAAAACAGGCCGTTCATGGCCTCCAGGTCCTGTGCTGTCACTGTGGGCCAGCTGTCCAAGATCTCGCGCTCCTGTTTGGTATAGCTCATCCTGCCCGCCCCCTCAGAAGAAGTCGGACAGATCCAGCAGGATCCCGTCCCGGTCTGGGTCTAGTTCCGCCGGGGTAAGACAGATGGTAACCACAGATTGGACCACCGCCCCGTCAAAGTAGAAGGATGCCGCCCGGCGGTATGCCTCCAGATCGGAGATAGAGCCGCCCACCCCCTTGGCCACGGCGGTCATACACGCCGCAAACGAGCCGCCCTGGACCACCGCCTGGGCAAATTCCTCGTCCTGGCAGCAGAACTCCAGAAGGACATCCCGGACAGCAGAGCGCATGGCCTGCTCCTTCTGCCCCTTGACCTGGCTGTACTCAGCCTTAAGTTTGGCCGCCGCCTGCTCATACCAGCTGCTCATTCCGCGCACCTCCTCACCGCCTCGGCCAGGGCTGCCAGGGCCTTGCTCAGCCGGCCGGCGGCGTCCTCATCCCGGCTCCGCACCTTGATGAGGATCCCGTGCATCCGGTTGACCGTCTCTTTGGTCTGGTCAAACAGCACCTCGAACTGGGCCAGATCCTTGTCCGCCCCCAGGGCGGCCTTTTTCTCCTTCCGCTCCATCTCATCAATGGACTTTTTCAGGATCTCCACCGAGGCCTCCGCCTGCTTGCGCCGTTCGTCGGCCTTGGCCTTGGCCTCCCGGGCCTTGTCCAGCTTTTCCTGCATTTCGGCCACGGCCTCCGCCCGGGCCTTCTCAATGGCCTCCGGGTCTACCACGGTCTCCACGGCCACCTCCACCGGCTTCTCCTTCAGCTCGGCCAGCTGGGCCTCCAGCCGGGCCACAGCCTGGGCGGCCTGCTCCCGGTCCTCCTGGGCCCCGGACAGGCGGGCGGTGAGGAACTTCATGTCCTCTTCCATTTTAGCCCGGGCCTGCTCCGCCGCTGACGCTTCGGCCTGGGCCTTGGCCGCAGCCTCCTGGGCCTCCTTCCGCTCTCGGATCGCCCTTTCCAGTTCCCGGGAGGTCATGTCAATGACGGTTTTCTCCTCTCCGCCCACGACATGGTTTTCTGCGATAAACGACTCTCGCTCCTCAGCTGGGAGCGCCAACAGAGTCAATGCTTTGGCGGCGCCCAAATCGGCAAGCGCTTGCCGATTTGACCACTCCCGGGAGAGACGCATAAAATTGCGGGCCGTCCGCTCCGAAAACTCCACCCGCTCATTGAGCCAAGGAAGCCACTCCCCGTGAGGGATGGTCTGCTTGGCCTCGGTCAGGCACCGGCCAATGGTGAGGATAGCCTCCCCGCCCCGGCGCTTGGCGTCCAGGATCTCCTGGGTGATGACCTCGATGTCGCGCCCCTCCTTGGGGGCCAGCACTCCGGACAGATCAAGCATTGTTGGCCACCCCCTCGCGCTCCAGCAGCTCCGCCACCCAGGTACGGTAATCCCGGCTGGCCGAGCTGAAGGGGGACAGCGCCCCCACCGGCTCCCGGGACCAGCTGGACTCCACCACCTTGTCCGTGCGGCGGATCACCGTGCGGAAGATGGGGACCGGGCTCTCCTCCCGGAGGGTCTGGACCGCGTCCTCGCCAATGCTGGACCGCCGCCACTGGGTCACCAGCACCCCGGCCACCCGGATCTGGGGGCAGGCCTGGCGGATGTTGTCGATCTGCCGGACCAGCCCAGCCATCCCCGTGGTGGAATAGGCGTCGATCCCGGCGGGGATAATGATGCTGTCACTGACAGCGATAGTGGACAGGCAGCTGATGGAGTAGTAGGGCGGGCAGTCGATCACCACCGAGTCATAGACGTTGTCCTCTTTGATTGCTTCCATCAGGCGCCGCATCCGATCAAAGTTCGGCTTCTCACCCAGCAGCAGGCGGGAGAGCTCATAGTCCGCCAGATCCTCCCCGGCAGGGATGATGTCCAGCCCCTCATAGTCCGTGCGCCAAATGATGTCCGGATAGTATTCGATGGGATACTCCAGCGCGGCGGCCAGCCCGGCCCCGCTGGGATCCTGGCCGGAGGCCAGCATCATGCTGGTGGCGTTGCCCTGGCTGTCGGCGTCGATAAACAGGACGCGCTGCTTGCAGCTGGTGGCCAGGATGAAGGCCAGTTCCACGGCGGTGGTGGTCTTGCCCACCCCGCCCTTGCGGTTGACGATTGCAAATGTTCTCATGGTAATTCCTCCGTTTTTTGTTCAAATGGGACCGGCACGTCCGGCAAGTCAAAAAAGTCCATCTGAGCCTTTGGCGGCCGCTTGTAGGTCTGCCGCTTCGCCGCCGGGGCGGGCTCCTCCAGCGCGCTCTCCCGGAAGCGCTGGTACTGGCCGTCAAAGACCAGATAGATCCTCCCCCGGGTGCCCTCCTTGTTTTTGGCCACCTTCAGCACCCGGCGGCTCTTGTCCGGCCTGCCGGGCTCCTCCAGGTAGAGCAGCAGGATGGCATCCGCGTCCTGCTCGATCTGCCCGGACTCTCTCAGGTCGGACATGGTGGGCTCCACCAGCTTGTCCTCCCCGGCCTTGTCCGCCCGGGAGAGCTGAGACAGGGCCACCACCAGCATCCCATGCCCGTGGGCCAGCTGCTGGAGGCCCCGGCTGATGCCGGACACCTGCTCCGTGCGGTTGGTTTTCCGGGTCTCCGGCTCCACCAGCTGGAGATAGTCGATGTACACGATCTCGTACCGCCGGGCCAGGGCGTCCGCCTGGATGTCCTGGACGCTCATGCCGCTGGCCTCGATCAGCTCCAGCTGGTGGGTCCGGATCCGGTCGGAGCAGGCGGCAAAGCGGCCCCACTCCTCCTCCGAGATCTCATTGCGCTTGATGGTGGGCATCTCGATCCCCGCCAGGTTGGCGATCAGGCGGTCGGCCAGCTTGTACTGGTTGGTCTCCAGGCTGTAAAACCCCACCCGGTGCGTCCTGGCCTGGTGGTAGGCCATGGACACCGCCAGGGCGGTCTTGCCCGCGGAGGGGTAGCCCCCCAGCACCACCATGTCCCCCATCTCGGTGTATGTACCCGCGTCCAGCTTGGGCAGGCCCCAGGTCATGTAAGCCACCGGCTCGCCGCTGTGCCGGTCGGCAAAGGCCAGGAGCATCTGGGACATATCCATCCGCCGGATGCCCCGGCGGTCCACCCTCAGCGCGTTGAGCTGGTTCATGCACTTCTGTTCCTGCTCGTCGTCCTCGGCCTCCATGAGCATCCTGGCCAGTTCATCCCGCCTGGCTTTCCGGGCCTGCGCCCGCATGATGGAGGCATACTCCCAGATGTTGGACGCCGTGGGGGTGAGCTCCATGAGCTCCATGAGGTACTGGGTCCACCCGTCATCCTCCCGGCCCCCCAGCTTGCTCCGGACGGTCACCGCATCGGTGGGCTTGCCCTCGGCAAACAGCGCTCGGATGGCCTGGAACACCATGCGGCACTTGGGGGCAAGGAAGTCCTCCGGGCGGATCCGCTCCAGAGCCTGCCCAACCAGCCTGTCATCAATGAGCAGGGATCCCAGCACCGCCACCTGGGCGGAGAGCCTGTCCTCCTTTTGGGCTACCATGTGGCCACCTCCTCCCGGGCCACCAGGGTGGGCGGGGAGGGCTCCGCTCTCTGGGCGCCGCCCTGCCGCAGGGGGAAGACAGACTTCCAGCTGTTGCTCACCGACTGGCGGATCAGCAGCAGTTTGTCCTCCCGGCGGCCCTCGCTGAGCCGGTCAAGCTCCCGCAGGAGGGATACGATCGCCCGCTTGGAGTTGATTGCCTTCTTGGCTACCCGGATCTCGATGAGGTCAGCCAGCGCCCGGTGCAGCTCCCCGTCCTCCCCGACGTAGGCCTGGAGTACCGGCTTGGCATCCTCCGCCAGATCGTATTTACTCCCTCGCCTGCCCCCTGGGGGGGCTTTAGGGGGCTTTTTCTTATCTTCTACTGTTAAGATATTCTTATTTTGTGTCGGGAAACCCGTCGGCGGTGTTTCCCGTTGACGGGTTTGACCGTTGTCGGGTTTCCCGGACAACGGTGGCGCGTCGTCCTGTATGATGTAGATATTTCCGCCGAATTTTCCGTTGCTCCCGTGGCTCTGCTCCCGGGCCAGATAGCCTACTTTCTCCAGCTCCCCCAGGATCCGGCGCAGCTTGTCCTTCCCACAGCCCGCCTTTTTGGCCAGGCCGGAGACACTGTACTCCCAGTCCTCCGGCAGGGAGGCCATGAGGACCAGCAGCCCTCGGCTCTCCAGGCTCAGGCGCCCGTCCTGGGCCACCTCCCGGTACAGGGTGGCGAAGGCTTTTTTCCGGCGGAACTGTACCGTTCCCTCACCCATACAGCTTCCCCCTTCCCGCCCGGGAGACAAATCCGTGGTTCAGGCTCACGCCCACCCCGCTGGTCAGCCGGATCCAGGGCTCCAGGTTGTCCGGAGCCTCCGGCCGGGTCAGGTCAATGGGCATCTGGTAATACTCCCGGACCCGGAACCCCAGGCTGCGCAGGGTGCGCGCCTGCTCCTCTGGAGACAGCCCGGCCAGACAGTCCGGATAGCCTCCGCCGTTATCGGCCAGGAACAGCAGTTCACAGCGGGCCAACACCTTCTGCCAGCTTTCTTTTAAATTTTCAGGGATCATGCAAATTCCCCCTTGTCAAACACACGTTCCCATGGTATAATACATTTGTTCTCATGGTAGACTCCCTGTCTACCGCCCCGGGTGCCGAAAGGCCCCGGGGCTTTTTTATGCCCACGGCTCGGCCTCCCGGACGGCGATCTGCCCGTCCTCCCGGATCACCGCCAGAGCCTGGGCCCCTCCGGCCAGCATCCCCCTAAAAATCCCGGGGGCCAGCTCCTCCACCCGGAGCAGCCGCGCCGGGCCGTACTGGTCCAGCAGCCGCCGGGTCACCCGGGCCGCCTCCGTCAAATTGGGTGGGCGCATGATGTCAACCTCCCTTCACCGTCAGATAGACCCCCAGGGCCAGCAGGAACGCCCCCGCCGCCAGAGCGAAGGTCACCCACTCCAGGGCCTCGTACAGCCGCGGCCACTGCCGCCTCAGCTTGTCCCACATAGATATGCCTCCTCTCTTACCAGATCCCGGCCCGGATCATCAGCTGGGTGGCCAACTCAATGACCCGCTTCCGGCCTTCCGCCCGCTCTTCCTCGGTAAAGGGGATCTCCCGGTGGAGCTCATACCCCACCGAAACCCCCAGCTTAGGGCCGCAGTCCGTAACCAGGGACTCATCCACATCCATCGTCTGATCCCCAATAATCAGCAGGTGGCGGCCCTTCCACCGCACAGGACGCCGTGCGTACTCCAGCTTTCCAAGCGTGGCTTGATAGCTCTGCGCTGTGACCACCACCGGTGGACAGCCCTCCAGTTCCTTGCGGTAACAGGTCTGATTTTGATGCTGAAATTCCTCTACTCGCAGCATGACGCCACCTCCCTCCTTGGATATATTCAGCGCTGGTTGTCCCCTATGCCTCCGGCTGGGCCGGGGGCTGTTTGAACCACAAATCACATTCCAATATTGCGCTATGCAATTTATGAGCTAAAAAAATATGATCCAAACTCAGCATTTGGAATTTGAAGTGCCTTTGAGATTTTTTCGGCCTCATCCAGAGAAAGAGGACGAACATTATTAATTTTTTGACACATGGTGGGTACAGCAACTGAAATTACTGCGGCAAGATCCGCTTGTGTCATGTTTAGCTCGTCTAATCTCGCCTTGATACGATCCGTATTCAGCACTTGGATCACCTCCGTTATGGCCTCATATTAGCACAGCGCAAAAGCATTGTCAATAGCGTAGTGCAAATTATTTTCTTTGTGCAATTATTTGTTGCGCCCTGCAACTTTTTGTGATAAAATGACAGCAGAAAGGGGTGATTGCTTTGCCTTCGCCTGAAAATATTGAACTTGGCCGCCGAATTAGACAAAGGCGGCAGGATCTTGGGCAGACTCAAGGAGATGTTGCTGCCAAAGTTGGGGTTGCGATCTCAACCATTCAGCGATATGAGGCTGGAACGATAGACCGTCCAAAGCTAGCTGTGATCCAAGCTATTGCAAAGGCGATCTCAGTCAATCCAGACTGGTTGGTTGGTAAAACAGATAATCCGGAGATCCGGTCAACTCGTTTTCTTGCATCCAATATTGTTCCTTTGCCTGCGATGAAGAAAATCCCTTTGGTAGGGCAAATTGCTTGTGGAACACCCATCTTAGCTGAGCAGAATGTGGCAGACTATGTGGATCTTCCCAGCCATATCCGGGCAGATTTTGCCCTCACCTGTAAAGGGGAGAGCATGATCGGAGCAGGGATCCGTGACGGAGATGTTGTCTATATCCGACAGCAGGAAGAGGTGGAGAATGGGCAGATTGCCGCTGTTATGGTCGGCGACGAAGAAGCCACACTCAAACGCTTCTATCTTGAAAACGGAGTCATCCAGCTTGTGGCAGAAAACCCAACAATCCCGCCCAAAGTATTTATTGGAGAATCCATTGAGCAGATCCGGGTCGTAGGCCTGGCCGTAGCCTACACCCATGTAATTGAGTGATCCCGCCGAAGGATAGCGAGGAAATACATAACAAGGAGAATGGGTCATGGGCTTTCGATTTCGTAAGAGCGTCAAAATCGCCCCAGGTGTAAAAGTTAATTTTGGGAAAAAGAGTGTTGGAATGAGTATCGGCAACAGGTACGCCGGAGTATCTGTCAACTCCCGTACTGGTGCGCGGGCCCGGGTCTCAGCTCCTGGAACCGGTCTCTCCTATTCTACAAAAATTAGTTCATCAGCCGCGCCCAGAGCGGACCGCGCTCCTCTCCCAACACAACCCGTCGTTCCCAGCATTGAGCAGCGGCAATCGCAGCCCAAGATGTGCAAAGTAGCCTTAATGTTCACAAAATACATTTATCCATTGCTCGCAGCTGTATGTGTGCTGATCGGTTATGCTGTCCCCATTTGTTTTGGGCTCGCAGCACTCCTGCTCTATGTATCCATTAAACAGACCACAAAATATGAGGCCGAGCAGATCATGCTGGAACAACCAGATTCGCAGATCATGGAGGGGTTTGAGGACGCGCTGGGGCAGACCGGCACAGAGCAACTATAAAATTTAAAAAGAAGGGGAAATTGTTATGGATCATCAAACGCAAACACATTCTAATGGGTTCGGCTGGTTCCTCTGTGCGTTGGGTTGGTTCATCATTGTAATCGGCGTTCTTCTCACAGTTGACAACCTCATCTCTGGGCTGATTGGGGTTGTTTTCGGGATGTTTTTCATTGCAAAATACTCGCCGAAAGGGTCCTCACGGCCGATTTACAAGCGGAAATGGCCATTTGTTGTCTCTCTGTTTTGGGTGTTGTCCGCATTCGCAAATCTGACGGCCCCCGACGTCCCCGAAATCACCTTGCTGTCAATCGACTGTGAGAGTGCCATCCAACTGGACATCTCAGAAACAGCCACTGTCCCCCTCACCGTAGAGGAGAAAAACGCAGATACTAACTCCATCCAGTTTCATTCCTCAGATGACTCGGTGGTTACATTCGCTGCCGTTGCAGATGGGGCATTTTCCGGGCAGGTTACTCCATGTGGAGAGGGAGAGGCCGACATCTCCATCGCCGCAGGTGAGGTTCAGAGCAATGTGGTCCATGTCACCGTCATAGACTCCGCGCGGATCGCAGCAGAGGAGGCCGCGAAAAAAGCAGCAGAAGAGGAAGCTGCTCGGAAGGCAGCCGAGGAAGAGGCCGCCCGAAAAGCTGCTGAGGAAGAAGCCGCGCGGAAAGCGGCAGAGGAAGAAGCGGCACGAGAAGCCGCCGCGAACGATGTCCCGCAAGAACCTATGGTCTGGATCCCCGTCAGCGGGAGCAAATACCACAGAAATCCTGATTGCAGCAACATGAATGGCCCAACTCAGGTACCACTCTCCACGGCACAGGCCCGTGGGTATGAGCCCTGTAAACGCTGCTATTGACGTATGCCAAATCCGCCCACGTCGGCGGATTTGAAAAAGCCGCCCCACCGGGCGGCTTCTCAAAAAACATTAACCAGAACATTTGTTTTTGACAGGAGGCGACCGCATGGACCATAAGAACCCCCAGAACCTCTCCGACCTAGACGCGGCGGTCTACCTCCGCAAGTCCCGGATGGAGGAGGGCCTGGCCACCGACGAAGTGCTGGCCAAGCACCAAAAAACTCTGTATGACTATGCAGCTTCTCATGGCATCCACATCTTGGAGGAGTACCCGGAGGTGGTCAGCGGCGAATCTCTCTACGCACGGCCCCAGATGCTCCGGCTGCTCCAGGACGTGGAGGACGGCAAATACGACGCCGTGCTGTGCATGGACCTGGACCGGCTCTCCCGCGGCCGGATGAAGGACCAGGGCATCGTCCTGGACGCCTTCCGGGAGTCTGGGACCCTCATCATTACCCCGGAAAAGATCTATAACCTGGCCGATGAGATCGACGAGGAGTACGCCGAGCTGAAGACCTTCATTTCCCGCCGGGAGTACAAAATCATCACCAAGCGCCTGCGCCGCGGCCTCCAGATGTCTATCCAGGACGGGTGCTATGTGGCCAACGCCCCATACGGCTACCACAAGACGGTGGTGGACCGGAAGCCCACCCTGGAGATCTACGAGCCGGAAGCCCGTTTTGTCCGAATGATGTTTGAGCTCTACGCCAAGGGCTACGGCTGCGTGGCTGTGGCCCGCCATGTGAACGCCCTGGGAGCCCGCCCCCACCGCTCGGCGGAGTTTTCCAGGAACAGCGTGGCTAAAATTCTCCGCAACCCCACCTATATCGGCAAGATCGTCTGGAACCAGAAAAAGCACATTCGCAAGGGCACCCAGGGAAACCCGAAGCACGTCACCATCTACCAGCCCCGGGATCAGTGGACCATCACCGACGGGCTCCACCCGCCCATCATTGACCGGGAGCTGTGGGAGACAGTACAGGCCATCTCCGATGGCCGGTACCGCCCCGCCCGCAACGACGGCACAGTGCGCAGCCCCCTGGCCGGCCTGGTGAAGTGCGCCAACTGCGGCCAGAATATGCAGCGCATGGTGATGAAGGGAAGCGCCTATCTGCTCTGTACCCGGCCCGGCTGCTGCGCGTCCACCAAGATTGACTTGGTGGAAGGGCAGATCCTAAACTACCTCTCGGACACGCTGGCCAAGCTGACTATGGACCAGCCCCAGCACATCCCCGGCCGCGACACCGACGTGCTGGAGACAGCCCTCGCCCAGGTGCGGGACTCACTGGCCGGCACGGACCGGCAGAAGAACCGGCTGTATGAGCTGCTGGAGCTGGGGGAGTATGACCTGGAACTCTTCCGGGTGCGCATGGCTGCTGTCAAGGAAAAGCGGGCCGCCCTGGAAAAGAAAGAGGCGGAGCTGGAGCGCTCCCTCCGGGAGATCCAATGCTCCAACCCCGCTCTGCTGGCCGAGAAGATCCGCGCCGTCTTGGACGCCTATGGCACTGCCGATGCCGCCGGGAAAAATGCGTTGCTGAAATCCGTTTTGGAGGCAGTCTGGTATGACAAGAAGAAGAAAACCAAACCCGCCGACTTCCAGCTGACCTTCCAGCTCCGTGCCATATAAGTCAAATTTCCCTTTTATTGATAAGTATTAAAGGCGCTATATCTTCCTCGGAAGATATAGCGTCTTTAATACTAGGGGGAGCGCCCACGCGCTCCCCCTCTCTCATCCTCTCGCCGCCTTGAGGATGGCCACGCCCATGGTGGCCAGCTCCTGTCTGGTGGTGTGGGCCCTGGGTCTGGCGATGGTCACGCCGCCCCGGCCGTCATCCACGCCGGTGAGGATCCCGGCCTCCACGGCCTGCCGGATGTAAGGCGCTGCCCAGCTGTCCGCCGGCGCGTTGGCCAGCTTCGCCTCCTGAGCGGCCAGCTCCTCCCGAACGATCTGCCGTACTCTGTCCTCCGTCAACTCCGGTGCCTCCTCTCTCGCCGTCCAGCGCAGTACGCTGTTGATCCGCCGGTTTTCCGCGGTCTTAGAGATCTGTCCCTCCCGGCTCTGGTAGTAGCTTCCGCCGCCGTCCAGCTTGAGCACATCCACAAAGCCCAGCCCCCGGAACACCCGGGCGGCCTCGCCGCTGTCCAGCAGATTTGTTGTCCTGGACTGCCAGCCCATGACGTACACCATACCGTCCCCCTTGAGGCCCACCAGCGTGTGCCAGGTGGCCCGCAGCGGGGAGGTATCCCAGCCCTGCCCCTTGGCCTGGGCGGTGGTACAGGCCATCCCGGCCCGCAGCACAGGGATGCCGGACACGGCGTAGTCCGTCCTATCCGGCACCGTCCGGATCTCCTCCACCCGAGCCTTGCCGCCGGAGATCAGCAGGGTGGAGACCGCCTTGCCGTGCAGGGGGTTGGCGTAGGACCACTTCCCAGCGTCAAATGTGAACCGGTCCCACTGGAACCGCCCGCGCTCCTGGCAGTAGTGCCTCGTCCATTTCCCTGAGGCATTGTAGTCCGCCACCAGATGCCCCACGGGCAGCGTGAACGGCTCGCCCGCCTCGGAGTAGTTGGCGAAATATCCCGCATTGGCGCAGTTGTCGCCGCACTCTCCCTTGGGCTTGTCCACCAGTTCCACCGTCAGGTCCTCCGCCTGCACCGCAGTCATCAGAACCTGCCCGCCGCCCTTGGGCTGGAGGTCATACACCTCCACCAGCGCCGCCGCCAGCCCGGCCGCAGCCTCGTCGGCAAACCGCTCTGTCAGGATGATGGGCGTGTCTGTGGTGGAGTCCATAAACCCCAGCTCGATCAGTGTGGCCGGCATGGTGGTATAGTTGAGCACATACAGGCTCTGCTCCGCCAGAGGCTGCGCCCGGTTGCCCCGCAGCCCAGTGGCCACCACGGTATAACGGTACACCGCGTCCCGCACCACCTCACTCTGCTTCTGATGGCTGGGGGCCACATAGGCCACGATCCCGCCGCCGGAGCCGCCGTTGATCCCGGCATTGTGGTGAATGGACAGATACACATCCGCCCGGGCCCGGTTGGCTGCCGCCACCCGCTGGGACAGGGTCACGGCCCTCTGCCCGGTCACGTCGTCCACCCGCATGGTCTGGCAGCTGTACCCCGCCAGGATGGCCTCCAGCTTGTTCGCCACCCGGCTGTTAAGTACCCACTCTCGGGTCTCATTGAGGTCAATAGATTTGAGGCACCGCTTGCCGGGTGTGCTCAAACAATGCCCCGCATCAATGCAGATCAGCATGGCCTCAGCCCTCCTGGCCGGCCTGCTGCTCCTCGTCCTCCTGGATGCCAGCAGCCACAGCGGCGGCGAACGCCGCCCGGTCGTGGCCGGCGAATACGTCCACCAGGGCCTCGTAGTGGCCGCCGATGAACTCGTTGATGCCCTGCTCCGTCATACCCTCTGGGATGGGGTGGCCCTCCTGGTGGCGGGCCAGGGCAACGGTCAGGTCGGGCAGGTCCAGGTCCTCACAGGTCTGGAAAATGTCATAGATGTAATTGGCGTTCATGTTGTTTTCTCCTTTCATTCGTCAAAATAGGGTCGTTTGGTCAATGAACACTGGTTTTGTTGGCATTCTTCTCCGTCTGCGTCCCAAAATAGAACGCAATGACTACGGTGAACACGGTCAGAAACTGATCCGCGCTCACCCCACCGGAGCAGGTCAGCCAGGCGAACACCGCCGTCAGGATCAGCGTCACCATACTCTTGATGGTCAGCAGGTTCCCCAGCCGCTTGTACAGCTGTTCCATGTCTCTCACCCCCTCTCCTTCTTCAGGTCTCGAATGTCGTGCTCCGCCTCGGTCATGCGCCCCTCCAGTTTGTAGGTGCGCTCCACCACCTTGTTATGTTCGCTGACCTTCCGCTCCAGCTGCTCGATGCGGTAAGTGGTCAGCTTATTGGCCACCAGGATACCGCCGAAGGTCCCCGCCAGGGTGCCGATCAGGCTCATCCCGGATACCGCCAGAGTCGTCCAGTCCACTTAACCCGCCTCCTCGCCGGTGATCTCAGTGTACTGCTCCCTGGTGATCACGCCCTTGCGGACCGCCAGCTTCACCATCGCCTTGTTCCACAGCTTGCGGTCGTAGTTCTGCTTGATCGTCTCAAAGTTCATGGCCGCTCCTCCTCACATTGTCTCGTCCGGCAGACTGGACATGGCGATAAACTCCAGGGCCGCCGCAGTCCGCTCCTCCACGCTCGGTTCCGTGCTGGGCTTATTCCTTTCATCCTCAAAGGCCTCGATGACCGCCAGCTTGTCCTCTGCGGTTTCGCAGGCGGAGAAGTCGGCCCCCTGTGCCTCATACATCTGCACCATCTGGCCCAGAGTGCCGAAAAACGCGCCGTTGATCTCCCCTGCGCCGCAGACAACTGTGACCGATCCGATCCCGGCAATGGGATAGCGGTCGATCCACTCTTCCGCGGTCAGCACCTCTCCGATGGGAGTCAGGATAGGGTCTCGCTTGTTCCAGATCGCATATCGTTTCATGTGTGTCCCTCCTATAAATTTAAAGTGCGGTAAACGCCTCAACACTGTCTAGTTCTGTGCCGTCTATAAGTCCGCCGGAAAACAGGGCATATCCGCCAACCCGCGCGCCGCTGAGTGCATATCGGTTCGCATGGCCCGAATGCAGCGTCAAGGTTGTCCTCGTCAGCGATTTGCTGTATGCGTTGACCGCTCCGTTGGCTTTGAAACCACCAGCAAATACCGCAAAGTCCTCGATGGATGCGGAAGCAAAGTTGCTCATCCCAACGCTGAGGGGAGTCGCCGTTTTCCTTGTCAAGGAGGCGTCAAACACATCAACTGTTTTCAGTCCCGCGCTGCTTTCTCCCCCTGCGAAGATTGCATAGCCATTGACCGTGGCGCCTTGATGCTCATCTTTCTTCTCACTGAGGCTGGCTGCGATGGATCTCGTCAGCGACGCGTTATAGGCGTCTACCGAGCTGACGTCATCATAGCCTGCGTCTCTCCCTCCAGAAAACAGCGCATATCCACTGATACCCGCCGCAGCGCCATACTGTCTCTCCACACTGAGGTCCGTCACAGTGGACCTGGTCAGCGAGGTGTTATAGGCGTCCACAGTTTTCAGCGTCCCACTCCCCCGACTCCCTCCGGCAAACAGAGCATAGCTGCCGACTGCTGCCGCAGACAGGCCTTCTTTCGTGCTGCTCAGAGCCGATGGGGTACTTTTTGTTAAGGATTTATTGTAGGCAGTGACCTTTGATTGATAATAATCGTTGCGCCCTCCGGCAAATATCACATAATTGCCCACACTTGCTGCGGCAGAATTCCAGGCAGACTCATTGAGGTTTGGGGCAGTCCCCTTTGTCAAGGAAGCATTGTACGTATCCACGGTTGCTACAGATGTGTTCGCATCCTGTCCGCCGGCAAACAGGGCGTAATTGCCGACCGTCCCTCCTGCGTGGCTGCACCGGACAGTGCTCATCGCTGTGATTGGGCCATAACTCACGAGCGCTTTTTCTCCACTCCAAAATGGCCTCGCAACACCGCCGATCCCGATATAGCCCCGTTTGATTTTCCTGGGCATTGGGCTTGTTACGGTTTCTCCTGTTTCCGCTCCGGCCGTAAAGTTTCCCGTATCTTGATTGCCATAAAATGCTCCGTTGACCGCGTCATACAGGCCGACCGCTCCGCCGGAGCTCCGGCACGGCTTGAGATCCCGGACAAGGATCCCGTTGTCATACAGCTTACAGGAGTACAGCTTCATCGCCGTATATTCGGTGATACTTCCGTTTCTGTTCAGCGCAAATAATGTTAAACTGGACGGACATTGAAAGGTCTGAGCCCCCGCTGTCCACAGCAGGCTCCCATCCTGATACAGCTTATTTTTGTCCAGGACCACAGTGACCGGGTTTGCGCCGTACAGGGCAACATTTGAATTGGTCTCCGAGCCATAGGCGGCGGCGTTTCCCCAAATGCCAAATGCCTTCGATCCCCAATTCTGGTCTGTGGCGGCGATCCCGCAGGCTCTGGCCTGCGTAGTCTGGACCCGCATTTCTATTTTTGTATTTTGGTTTGGGATGAACCCTGTATCAATGTACTGCGTCCCGCTGGACTGGATATAGTCCAGAAGGGTATAGCGGTCCTCTACCCCCGCATACATCTTCTTAACCTTCCGGGCCTTGCCGTTCACGCCAATGTATACGCCCTTCGCCACGCCCCATCACCTCACTCATAAACCAGATAGATCTCCCCGGATGCCAGCGGCGAGGATCCCGCCGTCAGATCCGCCGTCCCCGCCCGGATATTCCGCACCTGGGCCGTCCCCAGCGCCGCGGCCGCGCCGGCATTGGCCTGAACCTGTCCGCCCAGCGTCCCCGCGCTGACGTCCGCCGCGCTGTGCTTGTGCGCCGCCGGCGGGAAGGTCTCCGGCTTCCCCGTGACCGTCCCCCAGGCGTGGGTGTGGCTCTTCGCGGCGTACAGCGGGTCAAAATACCCCTTCAGCGCCGCCTTGATCCGGCTCCACAGCACCCGCTTGGGGACGTTCTCCGCCGCGCTGTCCGTGACCAGCACCCCGTCATCGTCTGCGGGAGTGTTTTTCAGTTCCGCCTGAGCCAGTGTCTGAGAGACGTCCATCTCCGGCAGCTGCCCCGCATCCACCTTTCCGTCCTGGCCCAGCGTGGCCCGCAGCTTCAGTTCCCGATCTATCACGTCCATGTTCCCGTTCAGGACGTCCACCTGGGCATTGTCACTGGCCCCTGGCTTTTTGAGTTTGTAGTTTGTCGTTTCCGTCATACGATTCCCCTCCGCATTACAGAATTTATATTGACGTTGTGCGCACATTATGATACAATTATCACACAAGGAGGCGATTATCATGGCAAACATCAACATCCGCATCGACGACGCCCTCAAGCAGCAGGCCGACGCCGTGCTCACGGAGCTGGGCATGAACATGACCACAGCCACCACCGTTTTCCTCAAGCAGCTGGTCCGGCACAACGGCATCCCCTTCGAGATCAAGGCCGACCCCTTCTTCTCCCCGGAGAACCAGTCCCGCCTGCTGGCCGCCGCCCGGCGCATGGACGAGGGCCGCGGCACGGCCCATGAGCTGGAGGACACATGAAGAAAATATGGGATGACGCCGCCTGGGAGGATTATCTGTACTGGCAGACCCAGGACAAGAAGACCCTGCGGCGGATCAACCAGCTCATCCGGGACGCGGAGCGCGACCCCTTCCGCGGTCTCGGGAAGCCGGAGCCCCTGAAAGAGAACCTCCAGGGCTGGTGGTCCCGCCGGATCAATGAGACAGACCGCCTGGTCTACCGGGTCCGGGACGGCGCGCTGGAGATCATCCAGTGCCGCACCCACTACTCCGGGATGTAACATCAGCCCCCGCCCTGTGCGGGGGCTTTTTTCATCTCCCCCTCCAGCACCTGTCCCCAGGTATACGCGGCCAGCTCCCCCCAGGTCCGGCCCGCCAGCTCGCCCCAGGTCCGATACCGGAACTCATAGCGCAGGGCCAGGTGGGCCGGTATGGTCATCTCCAGCGCGGCCTTGAGCCCGTCCAAATCCTCCGGGATGCCCAGCTCCCCCACAAAGGTCACCGTGATGGTGCTGCCGTCAAAGCCCACCTCCACCACGCCGTTGCGCCAGGCGTCCGCCACCGCCTGGATCTGAGCCAGGGTCACCGGCCCGCCGCTGCGCCACTTGGCGATGACGGCGGAGCGCCGGTCCTCCAGCGAGGCCCCCGGCCTGGGGCTCAGCCCCGCCAGCCGCTCCTCCACCGCGAGCTGCCATGTAAGCTCTGACAGGCGGATCTGTACCGGCAGCTCCGCCGTCTCCCGGCCCAGCTCCTCCAGAAGGATCTGCACCGCCCCGCACAGGGCCAGGATCCACGGATCTGTGCGGTAGGCCGTGGGCAGGTTACGGAGCATACCGCACCACCACCTCTCCCAGCACAGCGGCCTGCTTAGAGGCGGCCTTGACGTTGACCGTCCCGCCGTTGACCGTCAGCCCGGTATAATCCTCCACGCCGGCCGCCTCCAGGATGGCCGCGCCGATGCGGGCAAAGCTGGCCTCATAGGCGTGGTCCTTCGCCAGCACCGGACGGTAGGCCTCCAGAGCGATCTCCGTCAGATAGGCGTCCACGCGGTCCCGGATGGCCTGGGTCACCGCCTCCTGGTCGGTCTCCGCGTCCTTGGTGACCTGCATGGAGAGGTTGACCTTGACCTCCCCCGCCGCTGCTGCATAGCATTTCGCCCCGATGGGGGCCGCTCCCTCTCCCAGGCCCCGGCTCCCCGGATCGATGTAGGTCTGGACCTGTTCCACCAGCTCCCGGCTGGCGGGCTTGCCGAATTGGTCGATGAGCACCACCCCCACCGTGTTGTCCCCCCTGTCCAGGGGGTAGACCTGTACGCCGCCCACCCCGGGCGCCTCCATGGCCCAGCTGAGGTAGTGGTACTGGTTGCCGCTGGTGGGCGGGGTCTGGAGCCGCACCAGGAACCGCTGGTAATAGGCCTCGTCCGTCTCCGCCTCATAGCCCTCCGACATGGGGGCCTCGTTGACGGCGGACACGATCCCCGCCACCTGCACGGGCATCAGGGTCACCGTCCGGGCCGGCAAATTCCCCGCCGCACCCGGCGTCACGCACTGTACCGGGACCTTTGCCGTCCCTGCCGCCTCCACCTGGGCCGTGGCGGCGTACTGGATGCCCCCCGGGCTTTCAAATAAGGTCCAGGCGGGCACCGTCCCCGTCCCAGTCACCGTCACCTCGCCCCGGGCGAAGGTGGCCGCGGTCCGCTCCAGCCCCGTCCTGGGCACAATATAGCGGTCCAGCTCCTCCCCCGTCAGATTGGCCGGGTCCAGCTTCCGTTTTGCCTCCTCCAGGTCCAGGCTCACCTGGGCCGTGGGGATGGCGGCCCCCGCCAGCCAGTCGTATGTGGGGTATCCGATGGTCTTTTGATAGCTGTCCGGTACCGCCGCCAGCATCTGGGCCAGGATCTCATCCCCTTTGGACATCCACACTCACCTCCACGCTCTCGCCGGTGTGCAGCACCGCCGTAAACTCCACCACGCAGGTCCGCCGCTCCCGGGACAGACGCAGCTCCCGGATCTCCCGCACCGCCGGGTTATAGCTGGCGGTCTCCCGCACACCTCGTTCCAATTCCGCCGCCGCCAGTCCCTGGGGCAGCTTCCCGCCGATCAGGTCCCGTGGCACGCCGTATTTTTTCGCCCCCTGGGTGCGGTAGATGGGGATGCGGTCGATCTGCTGCCGCAGGGCCAGTTCAAACCACTGCTTCACCGCCTCCACGCCACTGCGCTCCAGCAGCGCGCCGTCCCGCAGCAGGAACCGCCCCCTGTCTGCGTCAAATGCCGGAACTCTGCCCACCGTCTCCGCCGCCTGGGCGGGGATGTCCTGGGGCAGTTCCGGGAAAATACTCCTCATGGCTCCTCCAATCTCCCCAATATCACCAGGGTTTTCCCCATCCACAGGCAGGCCACCCGGTCGCCCACCTGCCAGGGCAGGCGCTGGATGGTGTGCTCCGTCACCGTGTAGCCCGGCGCACCCTCCACCACCGCCAGGGCGGCAGGGGGCGCCATCACCTCCCCGTCCAGCAGGGAGATGGTCAGGGGCGCGGTGGATACCACCCGCCCCTCCAGCCCGGGCGGCCCCTGTTTTTTGGGGCGCATGGCCCGTGCCAGCTCATAGTCCCAGTTCATCCGGATCCGCCTCCTATCCCGCCTCGATCACGTCCGCGCTCCCGGCGGCCCGGCCAACCGCCGGGTCCTGTACGGTCACGCTCATGGTGTGTGATGGCCCATAGTGGTGGACCACCTCCGTCACACGCAGGTCTCCGGCCACTCCGAAGGTGTTGGGGGCGAAGCGCAGCAGGATGCCGCTCTCCACCTCGTCCGTCCCCCACAGCTCCTCCACCGTCCGCTCCTGGGTCAGCCGGTCCCCCTGGTCCAGCAGGGTCCGGATGCGCTGCCGGGCCTGAGCCGGGTCCTCGTCCCCGCTCAGCCGCTCCACCGCCTGCAGCAGGCCGTACCGGGCCACGCTCTGGGGGTTATAGCCCCGGCCCAGCTCCATCACCTTGTCCCCCCGGCCTCCCGTGAGGACCACCGAGTTGACCAGCGCCTCCATGCTGTCCCGGCCGGAGACCGGGCCTTTGGCGGTGGTGATGTCGAAGGGGGCCAGGTTGTCCGCCGGCTTGTGCCAGGCCGTGACGGCCTGAGTGGGCAGCTCCGTGATGTTCAGCGCCCCGCCCCGCACCCGGCGCTTGTACTGCTTCCCGGTCTCCGCGGAGCACACCGCCAAAATGTCCTGAAGGATGGTCTCCGGGGTGTCACCCGTCCAGACCTCCGTGATCCGGGTGGGCAGGCTGGGGAGGTCCCCCGCCCTGATGCCCGCCTTGGCGCACATCCGCCGGATGGCGTCGTCCGCCGCGGCGTTGGCCGCCTGAAAGACGATCTCGCTCTTGGTGAGGTACCAGCCCTGGTCGTTGGCGGTGACGCTGCCGTCCAGCCCCACCGACAGCACCACCCCGGCAAACAGCTCCGTCCCGTGGTTGACCACCCTCAGCCGGTCCCCCGGCCGGATGCCTGGCCAGGTCATGTATTTGTCATAGCTGTCGTGGCGCAGGGCCTGAAAGCTCAGCTCCACGCTCAGCGCCTCCAGCACGTCCCGGGCCTGGGGCTGGCGCACCCACCTGGTGATGTCCTCCGCCCCTCCACCGGCCCGGTAGAGGTAAAATCTGTGGTCATCCACATAGTCCCGGCCCATGCTCTCCGCCTCCTTACAAAAACCGGTATTCCCGGAAGGTGAGGGAATAGGCGATGTCCCCGTTCCGCTTCACCTTCCATTCAAATTCGTCCACGCTGCACGCCGCGTTGAACCGGCAGACGCCGCCTCCGTCCAGCAGGGTGAGCCGGAACGGAATCCGCCGCTCCTGGTTGCGCCGGATGAAATCCACATAGCGCCATCCGTCCTCCACCGCCTCCGGCGGCATATACAGGGGCCTGCGCCCCACCGGGAACACCCCGGACAGGGGGATGGACCACAGGCCCATGGGGCCCAGCGTGTTGAAGTCCCCGCTGATCCCCTCATAAGTCCCGTTGCGCTGTGCCTGCTCCGGCCCGAAATCCGGCGGTACCGAGGGCCACACCATGACCTCCTCCAGGTTGTTCACGCTCAAAATCAGCTTGTACATACCCGCCTCCTCCGTTTTTTCTGAAAAAACCCTTGACTTTTATACGTCCGTATGCTATACTAAATACAACGAAAGGGGGTGGTTCAAATGAGGGCGAAAAAGAAAAAGTCCACCAAGCGCTCCATCGACTGGCGGCAAACCTTAGTCGGAGCGCTGGTGGACTTAGTTGTGGGGACGCTGCTTCTCCTGATTGCAAACATCATGGAGTAACCGCGTACTGGGGGCGGGGAAACCCGCCCCCCCTCATAATAACGAATCCACCAAACGCTGTCAAGGAGGTCACAATGAAAGAATTTTTAACCGCACTTGGGTATCTGCTGATCGCCTTTGGGCTGGTCAAGCTGGTCCTTGCCCTGGTCCAGCGGCAAAGGAGCAAATAACATGGGGGAGACAAAATACAGCTCACAGATCAAAAACCTGCGGAAAAACTATGTCCGCTTCCCCCTGGACCTCAAGCCGGAGGTCCTGGACGCCTTCCGCGCGGCCTGCGCCGCCAAAGGAACCACCCCCACCACTGAGATCAAGCGGTTTATTTCCGACTATATCGCCCAAGAGGGAGATCCCGGTCCAACCTGATCTCCGCCCTCTCGCCGCCCCCAGCCGGGGGCGGCTTTTTTCAGCAGTTGGCCGCCGCGCGCAGCACCCGCTGGGCGATGATCCGCCCCAGCTGGTCGGCAAATTCGGCATTGCCGATCACGCTGCCCTGCACCGTCAAGTAAATCGTGATGCTGGTCCCTCCGGCCATCCGCCGGGAGACGTCGTGGGGGATGATCCTGGTCCCGCTGGGCAGGTCCACGATCTCGCCGCCCCGCTCGTTGATCCGGGTCAGGCCGCCGGAGAAATAGGGGGTGCCCAGGGCGTGGCCGCTCAGGGCGCCCAGAACCGCCCCGCCGATGGACTTGGCCCCCTTGTAGATGCTCCCGATCACCGGGACCGACTCGATGGCCTCGTCCAGGCCGTTTAGTTTCTCCCCGATCCAGTCGAAAAACCCGGATACTCCCTCTTGGGCGGAGTCAAACGCCCAGGTGATGCTGTCCCGGATCCCGCCGAACAGCTCCGTGGTCCGCTGCCACAGGTCGGCGGCGCAGGCCTTCACCTCGTCCCAGTTGCCGATGAGCAGCGCTCCGGCGGCCACTGCCGCCATGATGCCCAGCACCATGGGGTTGGCCGACATCACTGCCGCCGCAGTTTTCCCAAATAAGAACAGGTTTTTCCCCAAAAAAATCAGGTCCGTGGCCAATTTCAGCACCTTCACCGCCGCAAATGCGCCCGCCAGGCCGAACAGCGTGCTCTTCACCGTGTCCCCATTCTCCGCCAGCCACTGAAACCCCTGGCTGGCCAGATCCAGCCCCCGGGCCAGCCCCTGGTCCAGCTGCTCGCCCAGCCGGGACAGGGTCCCGTCCTGCTGCCACTGCTCCAGGCGTCCGGCCAGCTGGGCCACAGAGCCTTTCAGCCGCTCCATGGCCGACCCGGCCCGGATGCTGCCGTCATTGCTCATGCCCACCATCTCGGCCAGGGCGGATTTGGTCACGCCGGTGACGGTGGACCACAGGCCCTTCATGGTCCCGGCCTGCTTCTCCATGCCTCCGGCGAACTTGTCCTCCATCAGGGAGATCAGCGCCTGGTTAAATTTCTCCTGGTTGACGATCTGGCCCTTGTTGTTGACGAGCTGGACCTTGCGGAACAGCTTCTCCCCCTGGGCCACGATCATGGCCTTGGTGATGCCAAATTCTTTCAGCCGCTCCAGTTCTCCGGTCTGGGCGTCGATCAGGGCCTCCGTTGCCTGGTCGAAGCTCTTGTTGGTGGCCGCCGCCATGTCTCCCGCCCGGGTGAGCCACTGCTCCGCGCTCATCCCCATGGTCTCAAATTTGGCTGCACCCTCCTCCAGCTCGCCCCCCTCAAAGGGGGTCCGGTTGGCCAGGTCGATCGCATACCGCATGATACCCGCGGCCTTCACCGTGTCCTTGGTGGCCGTCTCCAGCTGGAGTCGGTAGCCCTCCAGGTCCATGGCCTCAGACAGGCCGGTCTTGATCCCCAGGGCCGCCGCCGCGCCCCCGGCGGCCACCCCCAGCTTGCCCAGGGAGCCCACCGCCCGGGAGCAGGCGTCCGCCGTTTTCCGCTGGAACCGCTCCACCGTCCGGGTGGCGGCCAGCATCTCCCGGTTGACCCCCTTGACATTTTTGGCCGCCTTCACCATCCCGCCGCTCATGTTGTCCCGCAGGTTCAGGATGGTGTGGATCACCTTCCGCCCCATTACCGCTCACCTCCCGGCAGCACTCTGGCCAGGCCCAGGGCCGTCCCGGCCTCTCCCAGCTCCATCTGCTCCTCATAGTACAGCGCCCGCGCACCCTCCAAAAACCCCCGCTGGGCGGGGCTGGTCCTGGCCAGCTCCTCCAGGGACCAGCCCCGCACCGCATAGAAGGCGAACAGCCTCAGCAGAGGGTCGCGGGCGATCAGTTTTTTACCGTCTCCAGACCCGGGTCCTCCGGTCCCTCTCCATCCTCATCGTCCTCACCGGCTCCGGATCTCGTTCTGGGCCGCTCTCCTGGGAGCAGCCCCAGGAACCGCAGGGCCTGGCCGCCCAGCTGGTCCTGCTCGGCCACGGAGAACAGGGCGTCCAGCACCCCCATGGGGTCGTCCTGGCACCCCAGGGCGGCGTGCAGCTCCTTGTCCCGCAGCTGGGGGCACACATCATACAGGGCGTGGCGGCCGCACTCCAGCCCCTCCAGGGGGGTCTGTGCCGCCGTCAGCTCCCCATACAGCTGGAGGATGGCCCCCTTGTCCGGGGTCCGGGCCTCCAGCCCCTCTCCAGCGCCGGGGATGGTCAGCAGCCCCACCCGGTACTTGTCCTGCTCCCGCTGCTCCCGCCGGGCCAGCAGCTGCTCAAATGTGATCTTGCTCATTGGATCGCCTCCAGATTCTTGGCATAGACCGCCTTGAAGGGCAGCTCACGCTCCACGCCCTTCTTGGCCTCGATGTTGGCCAGGGCCACCTCGGTGAACACCACCCCGGACAGGGACCACCGCTCCCGGGCGGCGCTCCCTCTCCGGCCCAGGGAGGTCATAATGACGATGTCGGGCATAATGCCCGTGCGGTAGCCCTCCGCAATGGCCAGCTCCAGCCGGCTGTCCGATTTCCGGTCGGTGATGGTCCCCTCAATGGAATAGCCGTTGTATTCAGGGAAACTGGCGTCCTCGCCGCAGAAGGCCATGTCCTCAAAGTCGCCAGTCATCTTGACCTCGATCTTGGTGGGCAGGGCGTCCCGCTCGCCGTTGATGTACACGGCGGAGGTGCTGCCGTGCATGATTTTCTTGTACTGATCCATGCGTTCTCCTCCTCACATCAGGGTGACCACGAACCTCAGGTCTGCCATGGTCCCCAGGATCTTCACATCCCCCGCCAGGAACAGCTGGCGCTTGAAGGGGGTGGCCAGCACTCTGCCGTCGTCCCAGTCGGCGGCCTCGGCCTTGCCCGCGCCGATCCAGGCGTTGCGCTGGCTCTCCACGTCCACCTGAGCGGTGTTGTCGTGCTCCGGATCCAGCACGTTCTCCTCCCCCAGCTGCCGGAAATACTCGTTCACCGCCGCCAGGAACAGCATCTGGTTGGCGGTGGAGTTGCGGTACTTGCCCATGTAGTCCTGCCGGAATGCCTGGGCGATGTCGTCCCGCATCATGTCCATGGCCTCCACCGTCTCGATGTACTTCATATCCTCGGTCCTGGTGGAGCCGTCCACCGTGGTCAGGGAGTTCACGTCCACCCCCACCCGGACCTGGTCGTCCACGTTGACGAGGATGAATTTCCCGCTGCCCACCGCGGTCTCCGGGTCCTCCGGCATCTCCACGCTGGTCAGGTTGGCGCACAGGGCGTTGGTGGCCCCGCGCTCCACGTTGCAGGCGGCCAGCAGGCCGGCCAGGCTGGGGGTGTACTTCTCCCCCGTCTGCTTGCCCCGGTCATCGGCAAAGACCACATTGGCGTTGGTCAGGTTGACGATGTGCATACAGTCCGGGGCTGAGGCGTTGTAGACCACCGCCTTCCAGCTCTTCTCCTCCTTCTCCCGGGCCTTGATCCAGCTGGTCAGGTCCGTCCAGTCCTTGGACGCCCCGCCGCATACCGTGATCCAGCCGGTCTGTTCCTTTTGGACCAGTACGGCCAGGGCCTGGGCCAGCTGGCCGGAGGTCCCGATCTTGACCACCGCCGCCCGCAGGGGGCCGAAGCTGAGTGCGTCCCGGATGTACTGCTCATTCTGGGCGGTGAACTCCCCCTCCGGGATCTGGGTGGCGTCCCCGAAGCGGTAATAGGGCCCGCCCGCGCCCTCTGTGTCGTCCTTCACGATCAGCACCGCCACGCCACGGGCGGAGCGCTGGATGAAGGTCCCCGCCAGCTGGCGGAAGATAATGCTGATGCTGGGCAGGTGTACTGCCATGCAAATCACTCCTTTTCTTTGCGTCCCCCGCCCTCCGGCGCGGGGCTCATTCTGTCGTGTACCGCTGGGACAGGGTCTCCATGAGGTCTCCCTCCGGCGTCTCCGGCTCCAGATCCAGCCGCAGCTCCAGCGCGGCCGTCAACACCCCGTCGGTCACCGTGAAGGACAGCCCCTCGTCAATGGGGATCACGTCCTCCCCCACCGGGATCCCGTCCCGGAAGGCCAGGCCCAGGGCCTGCCGCATGGCCAGGTTGTCCAGCTTGGGGCGGCGGTGGTCCCGGGCGTAGAAGTAGATGCGGAAGGTGATCTCCACCTCCACCAGGTCCTCCGCCGCCGCGGTCTCCCGGCCCTCCTCCAGGTCGATCTTCAGCGCCGGCCGCAGGATGGGCCTACTCAGATCCTCCGCGGACAGCTCCGCCCCTGTACCGGACCGGGCCGCCGCCTGCTCCGCCAGGGCGCACACCGCCCGGTTTACCTCCAGCAGTGTCATTTGATGTCCACCGCCTCCTCCAAATACTCGTCCAGATCGATGTAGAACTGGCCCTCAAACTCCTTGGCCGCCAACTCAAATACATGATGGCCCCGGACAAACCCCACCTCTGTGCCGTCGTGGGTCACCATCCGGTGCCCCTCCTCGATGAGGTGGGCGTGGGGGGCGCTGGAGTACACCCGGATGGCGTCCGCGCCGTTGTACCGATAGACCTTGCCCCGTTTGATGGACTTTTTGTAGGTCCCGGTTTTCGTCCCCAGCGCCTTCGCCCGGGCCTTGGTCTTGCGCAGCAGCTTGCTGCCCTCCTGCCGCAGGAACTTTTTCTGGGATTTCCCATAGGCCCGTCCCACCGCCTCCAGATCCCGGGCGAACTGCTTAAAATTACTGTCAAACCCCTGGGACACGGTCATCCACCACCAATCTGGCAAACAGCTCCAGCCACCCGCTCCGGTTGTAGATGGGATAGCCGTACAGCACCTCATACCACTGCCCCCGGAAGGTGAACCGCAGCCCGTTCCGGAGCTCCGGCAGGGCGGTGCTCCGCACCACCACCCGGTGGGTCACCTCCATGGGCTCCACCTCCCCGGCCTGGGGCGCGCTGCGCCCGGAGGTGGGCACGATCTGGGCCCAGACCTTCCGCCCCGGCCGGTACTCCATGGTCCGCTCCCCCAGTACGTTGCGGACCTCCTCCAGCTCATACAGCTGGATCCTGCACCGCAGGTCGCCCGCCTGGATCATCGTTTCCCCTCCATTTCACAAGTTCCCCTTGGTGTTTTTACAGCACCGTGATATACTGGTCACAAAAAGGGGGTGTTCCTCATGCTTCACAAGATCAAATCCGTTACCCCGCTGCCCGGCTATGCCCTGCTGGTCCACTTTGCCGACGGCTGCGCCAGGCAGTACAACATGGCCCCCCTGTTGGATCAGATAGACGCCTTCGCCCCCCTCCGCACCGTCCCCGGCCTGTTTGAGCAGGTCCGGACGGATCCGGGCGGCTATGGGATCTCCTGGAACGACGACATCGACCTGGACGGCTCTGAGCTGTGGGAGAACGGCCAGCCGGTCTCCTCCCCCTTTGACGGCCTGCTCTCCTTCGCCGACGCGACCTCCCTCTGGGGCCTGCATGACAGCACTCTCCGCAAGGCGGTGGCCTACCGCAGGCTGGTGGAGGGCGTCGATGCCCAGAAGTTCGGCAAGCAGTGGATTGTCACCCGCACCGCCATGGAACGGGAATACGGCCCCCAGCCCTCTGTTCAGCCCTGACCCGCCGCCCCTTCCGGGGGCGGCTTTTTTATGCCTCCGGCTCCGTCAATTTCAGCTGCGTCAGTGCCCGGCGGAATGCCGGGTTGTCCGTCACCAGTTTCCCGGTGATGCTCACCGCCCGCTGGTCATAGGCGTCCAGCACCAGGCTGTTCACCAACAGGTCATACTGGGCGGCCCTGGGGGTCCCGGCGTCGGGGGCTTCCACCCCTGCGTTGGTCATGTAGTCCACTGCACTGTCGTACAGCACATCCAGCAGCGCCAGTTCCCTGGTGTCCGGCTCATCGATCCTGCAATAGGCCAGCAGCACCGGCCGCTTGCTCTCCGGGATCCCCATGGTCCTCCCTCCTCTCTATCAGCCGCCTGCGCCGCTGGTGGCGACCACAAACCCCTTGTCCACGATGAGGTTGCCGCCCACCATCACGTCGCCCAAAATGGCGTACATCCGCTCGACCGCCTTCACGCTCTCATCCACCCGAATGGTGTAGTCACCGAACAGGCCCAGCTCATAGTTCATGGGGTCGCCATAGACCATGGTCTGGATGGTGGCGCCTGCGCCGTCCAGGGCGGTGAGGGCGGAGGAGATCACATAGGGGATCACGGTGCCGCCGTCCACGATGGTGCCCCGGTTGGGGTTGCCGCCCTCGGGGATGATCTTGAAGATCCGCTCCTTGTCGCCGTTGCGCAGCTTGCCGATGGCCAGCAGGTCCTTCTTGTTCAGGTACAGCTTGGCATTGGCCCCCAGGGTCTCGTCGCCGCCATAGGCGAAAAACAGCTCAGTCAGCAGGTTCTCGTCCAGCGTGGCGTTCTCCAACTTTTTGAAAATGGTGCCGCCCGCCACGTTTTTGGCATTTTTCACGCCGAACATATCGGGGCTGCTCTGGCCGTCGCCGTTGAAAATCATGGCGGCGATCTGCCGCTTCATGGCCCGCATGGCCATGCCGTGGATCTTCTCATAGTAGCTGGCGGGGCTCAGCCGGTTGATGTTCCGGTCCACAAAGCTGGTCACGTTCAGCTCATAGGGGGCGATCTTGGCCACGCCGAAGGTGGGGTCGGTGGAGGCGGTGCGGGCCTTGCCGGCGTTGGTGGTGGCCTTGCCGCCCTTGGCGTCAATTTCAGAGATCACATAGGGCTCCAGATAGGCGCCCATGCCCGTCAGATCCTGCACATAGACCTCGTCCACCACAGAGCACACCATGTTGCCCAGGGGGTCTCGGATGTCGCTGCCCGCCCCGGTGGGCTGTACGATGCTTCCGGTGGCCAAAGTCACCTGCTTGCTGGCCTGGTACACATCCCGCATGGTCTCCCGGGCAGAGAATTTCACTTCGCCGCCCTTGCGCAGAATCTCGGCACGCTCCAGAGCCTTGTCCCTCTCCTCGGCCGGGTCTTTGCCCCGCTCCATGAATTTCCGGTCCTGCTCCTCCAGCAGCTTCTCCACGTCGGAGATCTCGCCGTTCATGTTGCCGACCTTCTCCATTTCAGCACGGTACTCCGCCTGCTTGCCCTCCTTCAGCAGGGCCTCGGCGTTCTCCAGCAGCGTGGTGCGCTGGCTCTTCAATTCGATCAGTCTGCGTCTCATCTCATGTCCTCCTCAAAATCTCATTTTTTCCAGCTCCAGCAGGGCCTCGTCCTGCCAGGAGATATTGTGACCGGGCGCCCCGCCCGTGGGATCACGTTCCGGGCCCTCCGGCCCGCCATACCGTTTGACCACTCCGGCCTCCGGCTGGGCCGGAACCGGCAGCAGGGACACCTCGTATGCGTCCACCGCCTCATCCAGGATGATGATGCACATCCCCTCGTCGTATATCTGGCCCTTGTTGTGCTCGCACCAGTGCTGCGTCCAGTCTGTCCCGCAGATGGAGCATACCGCCCGCCGGACGGACACCCCCACGCTGCACTCCCGCAGCAGGCCGCCCTCGATGGCGGCAATGGTGTCCTCGTTGCCCCTCAGCCGGGGCATATAGCACCGGAGCACCAGCTGTTTCCCGCCCTCCGTCTCCGGCATGGGCTCCACGCCGGCGGCATAGACCCGGGCGGTCTGGCTCCCGGCAGACCAGCAGTGGTCCATCAGCACCGGGCGGCCCACAAATTTCTCCGCCAGCCCCTCCAGGGCCGCATCGCTGAACCGCTCCAGGTCCCGGTCCACCTGGTTGTTGCACGCCGCCAGGCGGAAGGTGAACACCTCCTCCGCCCCCAGCTCCCGCAGGGCCTGTGCGTTGACGAGAGCCATCTCCCCCTCATCCGGGGCGGCCTTCATCAGCCTCGCCTGCTTCATGATCTGATCCATCTCATTTCTCCTCCCGTGCTCCCTGCTGCGCACGCAGCCGGCTCAGTTCCGCCCAGTCCCGCAGGGGCACATAGTTCAGGCTGGCCCGCCGCTCGTCGCCGCCTGGGACGTGGGGCATATCCTCCAGGTCCATGATGTCGTTGACGCAGAACCCGCCCACCTCGGTCATGTCCCGGTACCACTGGCCACGGGCGGCGGTGTCGCCCCGCAGCTCCGCCATCATGTTGATCCGGATCTCCAGCCCAGCGGCCACCTGGCTGGGCAGCAGCAGCTTCCAGGTCTGCTCCTCCTCGTACTGGGTCACATTGGGGTGGAGTGTGCCCACCACATATTCAATGGCGTTCTGCTCATTGCTGCCGTAGGCCTGTTTCCCCTCCTGCAATTTGTACAGGGGGACCCCGAAATACCGGGCGATGTCCCGCACCGTGACCTCCTTGCTCTCCACGAACTGGGCGTCCTGGTTGCTGGATGCCAGCGGTTTATAGTCCAGGCCAAAATCCATGATGGCGATCCGGTGGCCATTCAGCGGTCCGGCGTGGACCCGTTCCCACTCCCGGCGGAGCAGATCCTTTCGGCTCACCAGCTGCCCCGGGTTTTTCGGGTCCTGGACGCTGCCGCCCAGGTCGGCCTCCGTCCGCAGGATGCCGGAGGGCTGCCCGCCGCTCTGGTAATAGCTCAGTTCATACTGCTGCTGGGCACGGGCCGAGGCGATGGTCTCGCTGGCCCTTCGGAGGACGCCCACCCCCTTCAGCCCGTCCCGGGTCGCCGTCTTGTAGTGGCATATATCCTCGTTGGGGAGGACCATGGGCTCCCCCGTCCAGGGGTGGGTCACGGTGTACCACACCCGGCCAGAACTGTCCCGCCAGGGCTCCACCAGCTGCCCCGGCACCGGGATCAGCTCCACCGGCCGGCCGCTTTTCGGATCTCTGACGATCCAGTCATAGCCATTCCCGTTGACCAGGCGGCTGGTCTCCAGTACCTTTTTCCGGATAAACGGGGTCATGGCCTCATTGGGCCGCACGTTGAGCAGCTGGAGGATGGGCAGGGCCACCCGCTCCCGGCTCCGGCTGTCCATGATGAAACAGGGCAGTTTCCCCATGGAGTCGCTGAGGATCTCAATGCACCGGTCCACTGCTGACAGTTTCCGGGCAAAGCTCTCCCCCGTCTCCGTCCCGGCGGCGGGGTATCCGGCCTCCACCAGCATCTCCGCTGTCAGCCCCTTCTGTGCGGAGGGCGACCGGGCCACCGCCCGCAGCCCTTTGGATACGCTCACTGGTCACCGCCTCCTCCCAGCGCACTGAGCACCGCCCCCGCCAGCAGGAACACCCCCGCCGCGATCAAGCCCGCCGGGGCCGAGTACAGCCCCACGCCCACGCATACCAGCACCGCACCTGCGGCCATCGCCAATTCGGTGGCGTATGCCGCCGCCGCCTCTCTCAATCGTTTCATGCTGCCTCCCCGGCGGCCCAGCCGCCTCACAGTGTAAAATCTGCCCGTCCCAGCGCCGCCGCCAGATCCGGTTTTTCCGTGTCGCACAGCATGGCAGCCGCCATGGCGATGATCCAGGCCACCGCAATGTCGATGCGCCCTACGCTGCGGTTTTTCATGGGTTTCATGTTCTCATTGCCGTCAGTGGCGCACCGCACATTGCCGAAACACCACCGGGCCGCTGTGTTGTGCTCGTGGAGCATCATGCCCTTGCGCAGCAGCAGCTCCAACTGTTTGGTGGCCGGGCTCATACCGGTCATGTTCTGGCGGATCTCCACCACCTGGATGGCCTCGTGCTCCGCCGTGCTCTGCATCAGCCGCTGGGACAGCGTCCAGCTCATGGCCGGGTCCAGCCCCAGACAGGCCAGGTCGAACTCCTCCGCCGCCTGCCAGATGGTCTGCTCCACCGCGTCGTAGTCGATGATGTCCCCCGCACAGCCCTGGAGAAAATCCGCCCGGATCCAGTCTCCGTAGGGCACCCCGTCCCGGGTCTCCCGGGCCTCCAGATCGTCCAGGGGGACCCACCCCCAGAACAGGGCCACCCAGGTCTCCAGCCCCTCCTGGGGCGGGAAGAGCAGCACCAGGGCGGTCAGATCGGTGCTCTTGGACAGGTCCAGCCCGCCGAAGCACCGCTTTCCTCTCAGATACTCCCGCACCGCCCGCCTTCGGGCCAGCACGTTCATCCCGGCCCACTCCGGCCGGTTAAACTGGGTCTTGTCGTAGATGGTCACCGGCACCCAGCCCACCGATTTCACCGCGATCCACTGGTTCAGCCGCAGCCAGCGGAACAGCCGCTCCGCCGCCTCGCTCTGCCGGGCCGCCCGGGCCTCCCGCCGGAAATCGCTCAGGCGCAGGTTGTGCCCCAGGCCGGGGTTGCAGGCGTACCATAGTTTTTCGTCATAGATGTCCAGCGCGTCGATCCTGTCCGGGTCGTCCCCGGTGAGGATCCCGACGCCGAACATGATGGGGCACCACTCGGGCAGGTCGCTGTCCAGCTCCCGTTCCGGCTCCCCCCGCCGCCAGGCCAGCAGCCTCCGGCATTTCTCGTGGATTTCCCAGCCGATGCTCCGCCGGTCCGGGTCGTCCCCCGCCGTGGTCAGCACGATCACTGCCTGCTGCCGCCGGGCGGCGTCCGAACCGGCGGTGAGTACGTCCCACAGCCTTCGGTTGGGCTGGGCGTGGAGCTCGTCGATAATGATGGCGGAAAACGAAAACCCGTGCTTGGTGGAGGCGTCGCTGGAGTAGACCTTCATCACGCCCCCGTCCCGGCTTCGGATCTCCCGCACGCTGTCCCGGCACCACACCAGGGGGTCGTGCTCCGGCTGGCCCAGGGCGGTGTGCTCCACCATGTACTTCGCGCACTGGTAGATGATGTCCGCATTGGTCTTGTCGGCGGCGAAGATGCCCACCTGGGGCCGGGCCTCCCCGTCCGCGATCAGGTGGTAGAGGCCCAGACCGGCGGCGAACTCTGATTTGCCGTTCTTCTTGGGGATCTCCTCATAGAGATACCGCCGGTACCGGCTCCAGGCCCCGTCCTCGTCCTGGGCCTGGACCCCGTAGAACTGCCGGATGGCCTCCTCCTCCCATGCAGACAGGACAAAGGGCTGTCCCGCCCACTCGTTCTGTCCGAACACCAGCAGGGAGAAAAAATCCCGCACCAGCGCCACCTCGTCCTCGCTGTACCGCAGCCGGGTGCCGTCGTCCGGCCGAACCACCTCCACGCCCGGGGCCAGGGTCAGCAGATCAGGCACGCCGTCTCGCCTCCATCAGCTGGAGGAACGGGTTCTCCTCCTGTTTCTGCGCCCCCTCCGGCACCACCAGGCGGCACCGGCTGGTGATGGTGAGCCCCAGGTCGTTGGCACAGGCCCGGGCCTGCGCAAAATAGGCCTTCTGTGCACGGGTCCACTTGTTCACCAGGTCCGGGTCCTCCTGATCCAGGGCGTCCTGCACCATGCGGCAGGCCGCTGTGAATTGGTGCTGAGCCACCAGATAGCGGCCCACCGTGTCCCGGTCCAGCTGGGCCGCTCCCATGTCGGCCGCCAGCAGCTCCTTGGCCAGCGCCCGGAAGTCGGCTTTCAGATGCTCCGGCAGCCACCGGGGCACCCGCATTTTGGCGGGTTTGGGCAGCTCCACCTCCCGGGCCGCCCGTGCGGCCTTCTCGGCCTTGCTCAGGTGCTTGCGGCCGTTGGCCTCCAGCACGCTCAATTTCTGCCTGGGTCCCGGCATCTCCGTCTCCTCCTTCCCACGCTCCTGCTCCTCCATTCGTCCACCCCGTGCCCTTCCCCTTCCCGTGGGGAGAAAATCCCCTCCCTCTAGCTGCATACGGTCTTGGACCCCTTCCGTCAAAACTTTCTTGCCCCGGGGAGAGGGTTCGAGGCCTTCGGCCTCCCCGGGCGCGCCCCCGGACGTCCGCGTCCAGACGCCCGCGCCCAAGCGTCCCAGCATTTCCGAGCGTTGGCCGCCCAAATCAGCGGCCTTTTTTCCGCCGTTCTGCGGCCTGTTCCCGGGCCGTTTTCTGGTCGTGATGGCGCTTGCACAGGCTCTGGTGGTTGGCCGGGTCGATGAACCTGGCCCAGCTACCCCGGTGAGGCTCGATGTGGTCCACCACCGTGGCCCTGGTGCGGTGCCTGGGATCTCCGGGCGGATACTGTGCGGCGCAGGCGCGGCAGAACGGCTCCCGCAGCAGCTGTGCCGGTCGCAGGTCCTCCGTCCAGATGGGCAGGCTGTACCAGCTGTGATATTCCGCCGAGGCCCGGCGCGGGGCCCTGGCTGGCTTGTGTTTTGGGCAGTAGCCCTCCCGGGTCAGGGCTGAGCAGCCTGGGTGCCGGCAGGGCCTGAGCGGCTTCATGGCCACGGGCTATCACCTCCGGGCAAAACAAAAAGCGCCCAAGCCACGACACCCGACTGATCGGGTCATCATTGGCTCAGGCGCTGGTCTCTGTGGACTCTGGCTCAGGCGCATCGATATTCACAACGGTCTCCTGTCCGCAGCGCTTGCACTTCACGGGCAGGTTTCGGACGGCTGTGTCCGGCAGGAGCTTCAGCAGCTTCCCCTTCCGGCAGACTGGGCAGATCACCCATCCGTCCTTCATGCTTAGTTTACCACAACACACGTTCGATTGCAAATCTTTTTCGCCTCTTTCCTCTAAAATTTAAAGAGAATATACTTACCCCCGAGACTGAAAAGAATAGAAAAGCTATTCTTTTTTCCGTTTCCGTCTGTTGCGCCGCCGTTTCCGGGCCGGATCTCTGGGCAGGAGATACTTGATCCAAGCAAACTCCCCATAACCGTTGACCACAGGACCCTCCCGGGAGAGGATGTCCGCCTCCGGCGGGGCAGACAGGGTCACACAGTCCGGGACCGTCTCAGTCTCCGGCTCCGGATGAGCCAGCCCCAGAGAGGGCGTCCAGGTCCGCTCCCCCACCTGCGGGTGGCCCCACTCTCTGGGCTCCTTGGTGAGATAGCTGGCCAGATCCTCGTATGTGTGATCCCGGTGGAAGGTCAGCCGCCGCAGCTCCAGGTTATCCCCATAGATCCACAGCCGCCGGATCTCCTCCAGATCGTCCCCTGTGGCGTTGAGCACCACATGGTGGTGGAGGCGCCCTCCCGGATTGCACCCTTCTGTCACATAGATGTAGTGGAGCAGCTGTCCCCGCTCTTTCCGGGCCTTGCGCAGCCGGCTCAGAAATGACCGGATCCGCCGGACCGCCGCCTCACGGCCGTCCGGCAGATGCTTGTCATCATAGGTGAGGGTGAGGAACAGGTCTCCGTCGTCGAAGTTGGCCGCCAGGGTCCGCTCCAGCTTCTGGAATGAAGTCCTGGCGTTCAGCTTTTCCCGGGCCGCCGTGCTGGCCTGCCGCTTCTGGGCCCGCTGCCGAGGGCTGTCCCCTGCTGTCGGTGCGGTATATACCACCGCATACACCAGGCGTCCGCTCTGGATCTTCCGCAGGATCTTACTCATCCGCACCCTCCTCCAGCTGGTCCAAGGCCCGGCGGATGAGCCGCCACTGCTCAATGGGTAGTTTCTCGGTTCCGGTGAGGACGCCCCGCAGCTTGTCCGCCGTGAGATCTCCGCCGCACCGGCTGGCCACCATCTCCAGACAGCCCAGACCGCCCGCCTGGCGGTACTGCTGGAGCCGTTCCAAAGTCTCCTTTTTCTCCCGCCACGGGTTTGGCCGTGGCGGCTGAGACTCCGGCTTGGGCTCCGGGACGCTGTGGGCCCGGAGGATCCCCGGATCCCGCTGGATCTGCACCCCGCCCAGGCTAGGTAGAGCCTCCACCGCCCAGGTGGTCCCGGACCCCAGGATCAGCACCCCCTGGGCCAGCGACTCCACCACATAGTCCCGGTATGCCGCCAGGTCCGCCTCGCCCCGGTCCCCCCGGGGCAGCTGGATCACCAGCACCTGCTGCATTAGGTCACGCGCGCAAATCTCTGCTTGAGCCATGACGACGCTCCTCCCTCCTCCATCTCTGCCGTGGCCTCCCCGGCCTCCGCCTCCATACGGGCCTCCAGGTCCCGCAGTCTGACCAGCGCCCCATATACCCGGGGCGGAGCCGCCAGCTGGTCCCAGCTCACGCCGTGCAGTCCCCAGCCATCAGCGTCCTGATAGGTCAATCGTGCCATGTTTCAACTCCTCTCTCAGCGCCTCCGCGCTGTCAAAATACTGTGTACTGTACATCCCAGGCCGCCACCGCTCCAGCCGGATCAGATAGGGCACGGACCAGGCCCGGGTGGCGGGGCAGGTGCTCACCCGCACCCGCAGCGCCCCCAGCGTCCGCTCAATCTCC